>Ga0256840_1000562_pt1 | contig 37623 bp, 38 predicted proteins | sample 355202metaG_FD_185969 | JGI IMG/M metagenome (GOLD analysis project Ga0256840, IMG submission 185969) | Hydrothermal vent microbial communities from Mid Atlantic Ridge, Atlantic Ocean - 355-202 | ecosystem: Environmental > Aquatic > Marine > Hydrothermal vents | place: Atlantic Ocean: Mid...
AAGCATTATCTTTATCCAAAAAATTCATTAAGTTACTATCAAGTAGCTCTCAGAATTTTTTGAACAAATCTAACACTTTCTCTATTTGTTAAGGTGTGCTTTGGGTGCGTAACATCAGTTTTATAACTATATAATCCAACTTTAGATAGAATACTGCAAAAACAAAAGGGATTATATGGGATTTTTATCAAATATAAATATAGAGTTCTATCTGTTGGCATACTTTATAGGGGGTATTCCCTTTGGATATCTGCTTGCAAAATATATAGGCAAAGTTGATATAAAAAATGAAGGAAGCGGAAGTATCGGGGCTACAAATGTTTTAAGAGTATTAAAGAAAAAAGACCCCAAGCTAGCTAAAAAGCTAGGCGCCTTAACACTTTTACTTGATGCCTTAAAAGGTATAGCTGTTTTGCTTTTGGCTACACTTGTCGGAGTTAGCGAAGAGACAAAATGGGCAGTAGCGGTTTTGGCCGTTATCGGCCACTGTTTTAGTCCCTATTTAAAGTTTGAAGGAGGAAAAGGAGTGGCTACCGGTGTCGGGGTAATGCTCTATATGCTACCTATCCCTACTATTATAGCGGTAATTGTTTGGGCAATTTCGGCAAAAACCATAAAAATATCTTCAGTCTCATCACTGCTTGCCGTTACAACATTTTTGCTAGCCTCATTTATTATATATCCTGACATTAAGCTTATCCATACTCATGCGCCTATCGTTATCATAGTTTTTATAATTTTTTACAAACATATACCAAATATCATCGGACTCTTTGAGGGAAAGGAGAAAAGAGTAGTATGAATAGATTTAATATCACTATAAAAGATTTGACTCTGGATGTTATCATAGGTGTTTTAAAAGAGGAGAGAAACAAAAGACAAAGAGTTGTAGTCAATGCAGAGATAGAGTATGACTTGGAAGAGCATTTTTTGGATTATGTCCAGGTGGTAGAGGCTATAACAAACCTGCTCGAATACAAACTGTATGACACACTTGAAAATGCCATTGATGGTATCATAAAAGCTTTAAAAGTTGACTTTCCGGAAATTACAAAGATAAATTTACAGATTCAAAAGCCTGAAGTTTTTAATAACGCACTAATTGGTCTCTCTAAAGAGAAGATATTTTTATAAAACTTATGGTTTTATAAAAAAAATATTAATTTTTTATTAAAAAAACTTTAAATCTCGCTAAAATTATGATATAATTCCGCTTAAACATTACAAAACAAAAGGAAACAGTATGAGAATATTGATTGTAGAAGATGAGGTTACTCTCAATAAAACGATAGCAGAGGGTCTTCAAGAGTATGGTTATCAAACAGATAGCTCTGAGAATTTCAAAGATGCCGAGTATTTTATAGGTATCAGAAATTATGACTTGGTTTTGACTGATTTAATGTTGCCTGATGGTGACGGTATGGATTTGGTAGCTCTTGTCAAACAAAAGTCTCCAAGAACAGCCTGTGTGGTTATCTCGGCTAAAGATGATAAAGAGAGTGAGATAAATGCTCTTAAAAACAGTGCCGATGACTATATCAAAAAACCTTTTGACTTCGATATCCTACTAGCAAGAATTGAAGCGAGGCTTAGATTTGGCGGAACAAATGTCATAGAGATAGATGATCTAGTAATTGACCCGGATGAAGAGAAGATAACTTATAAAGGTCAAGAGATAGAGCTAAAAGGCAAGCCTTTTGAAGTTTTGACACAACTTGCAAGACACAGCGATCAGATAGTTTCAAAAGAGCAGTTGCTTGATGCTATCTGGGAAGAACCGGAGCTTGTAACTCCAAATGTTATAGAAGTTGCTATCAATCAAATAAGACAAAAAATGGACAAGCCTCTTAATATCTCTACTATAGAGACTGTTAGAAGAAGAGGTTATAGATTTTGCTATCCAAAAAAATCTTAACAAAAAACAGTATAAGAAATAAATTTATATTGCAATTAGTGGTCGCTTCGGTGGCCCTGATTGTGATATTTTCTACTATATTATTTAACTACATAAAGATATCCATTTACGAAGATATAGCCGGAGATTTACAGCAAACTGCCAGGTTTTTTTCAAGTTCTTTACGCAATAGCAATGACATTGATATATTTAGAATAGATCAAAATATCCCAAATGCAAAGGTTTCTGTAACTGTTAGACCAGATTTGCCTAAAAAGATATCGTATGAGCAGTTTGAGAGGTACGGCAGACACTTTATAAAGTTATACTATCCTCTAAATCCCAAAAACTTTACCTTTGTATCAGTTGTCAAAGATATCTCTTCAACGGATGTGCTTTTGCAAAAAATTTTAAAAAACATCTTCATTATCAACTTGATTACGATGGTTTTTATAATTTTTTATGCACTATTTTTATCTCAAATTCTTCTAAATCCTATAAGAGCACTCTCAAACAGACTTTCAAGGTTGAATGAGAATTTTTTAGAGCATATCGACATAGATGATTTGCCATCGGAATTTATGCCACTAGGACAGAGTATAAACAGGCTAATTGACAGGATAAAAACCTTTGTAAAATATCAAAAAGAGCTTTTTATAGGTATAGCTCATGAGCTAAAAACGCCTCTGGCAGTTATGAAAACCAAGAATGAAGTAACCCTGATAAAGCAAAGAGAGCCAGATAGATATATAGAGGCTTTAAAACTTAGCAATAAAACTATAGATGATATGAATAAAATGATAAGCAACATTTTAGAGATTGGCAGGCAAGAGGGAGCTCAATTTGAAAAACCTACCGAGGTTGACCTTGTGGCTTTCATAAAAGAACATGCCAATAACTTTAAACTTTTGGCTAAAAATGAAAAAAAAGAGCTTGAGATAAACCTAAAACCTGAGAGTTATGTCGTAAAAACCCAAACTACTCTTCTTCTACATATACTTCAAAATTTTGTTCAAAATGCTATAAAATTTACTCCGGAGGGGAAAAGAGTTACTATAAAAACATACAATAAAGATAACGGTTTTATTATAGAGGTTATTGATGAAGGTGATGGTATAGATGAGAGCAAAGACCTTTTCGCTCCATTTAAGAGATTTGGCAAAAAAAGCGGGACAGGGCTGGGGCTCTTTTTGGCAAAAGGCGCAGCTGATGCTATAGGCGCTACTATAGAGATAAAAAACAGAAAAGATGCCAAAGGTGCAAAAGCTACAATTTTTCTTCCTTTTGTAAATTTTTGCGAAATTGTGTAACAAATTTATCACATTTAAATTTATCTAAAGCTTTTTTAATGTATAAACTACTTTTAAAAAAAACTGCCCATATTGTAGATTGTTTTTTAGATGTAGTATGAGGTGGTCTCAATATGGGCAGTTGAACTTTATAAAAAGGCTAAAAAATGTCATTGATGATAACTGATGAGTGTATTGCTTGTGATGCTTGTAGAGATGAGTGTCCAAATATGGCGATTGAAGAGGCTGATCCGATATACATAATAGATCCTGATATTTGCACGGAGTGTGTGGGCTCATATGATGAACCGGCTTGTATAGCTGTTTGTCCGGTTGATTGTATAGTTCCGGACCCTGATAACCTCGAATCCTTTGAAGAGTTAAAGTTAAAGTATAAGCAACTTCAAGAAGAAGAGTAGATGGCAAAAAGAACTGCCGTTATCGATATAGGCTCAAATTCGGCTCGCATGATAGTTTGCCAAAAAAGCAGTAGGTATGCTTTTCATATCATACACGAGGCAAAAAGCAGAGTAAGAATTTCACAAAACTCTTATGAAAATGGTGGTGTTTTACAAGAAGCTGCAATATCAAGAGCCTTAAAGGCTCTAAAAGATTTTCATAGAATTGCTAAAAACTTAAAATGCACAAAACTGCTTTGCGTAGCTACTTCAGCTGTTAGAGATGCACCAAATAGAGCAGAATTTTTAAGAAGAGTTAGACAAGAGACAGAGATAAACATAAAAGTAATAGATGGGAAAAAAGAGGCTTACTTTGGCGCTTTGGCGGCAGTTAATCTACTTCCCAAAGAGAGTGATGCCATTACTATCGATATAGGGGGAGGTTCCAGTGAATTAGCTCTCATTGGAGATGGCAAAATTATCCAAACTTTATCTTTAAACCTCGGGACAATCAGACTCAAAGAGCTTTTTTATGATAAAAAATCAGATTATAAAAAGATAAGAGATTTCATACAAAATGAGCTTAAAAACTTGCCGACAAATTTTAAAACCAAAAAAGTGATAGCCATAGGCGGAACAGCACGAGCCATAGCAAAAATAGTAATGCCAAAAGATTACCCCCTAAAAGCACTGCATGCTTATGAATATGATATGGAAAAAGCCCGTATAATTTTAAAAAAAATTTCAACTTCCGAAGTTTTGAAGCTTAAAAAATATAATATAAAAAAACACAGGGTAGACACCATAAGAGAAGGAAGCGCTATACTTCTTAATATATTGGAATTTATCGGTGCCCAAAAGATCGTCACAAGTGGTGTTGGAGTTAGAGAGGGTGTTTATTTACATGATCTTTTAAGGAGCTCAGCTTACAAATTTCCTCAAAATTATAATCCGAGTGTCAGAAGCTTGTGCGATAGGTTTTTGATAAATGAAAATTATGCAAATTCTCTTACAAAAAATGTATTGAAACTTTTTGATGTTTTAAGCAAACTTCATAAGATAGACAACTCTTACAAAAAAGAGCTATTTTATGCTGCAAAACTCTCTTCCATAGGTGTATCCATAGGATTTTACAGGCATAATGAGCATACATTTTATATGCTATTAAACGGTTTAAATTATGGATTTACGCATCCTCAAAAACTGTTGATAGCCTTTGTGTCGTTATATCAAAATAAAAAACTTCCAAAAGAGGAAGAGCTAGCTAATTATCTCTCGCTTTTACCTGATCTAGGGGTGATTGAATGGCTTAGTTTTATACTGGCACTCGGAAAGTGCTTGCATAAAAACCAAGGCAGAAATGAGTTTGATTTTAGTTTTGAAAATTCTACTTTGCATATAATAAGCGATAAAAAGAGCGAAGTTTATCTATCGGCAGAGTGTATAAAAGAACTATATAAGCCATTTCCCATTGCTATAGCTATATCTTAGATCTTTTTAAAATCTTCGCCCCATACTAAATTCAAAAGTTGATGTTTTATCACCCGGTTTATCACCTATAGGCTTTGCAAAGATAAGCTGGATTGCTCCTAGTGGAGATGCCCACTCTATACCAAGCCCTGTTCCTGCCCTGCTTATATCAAAGGATTCTTCGCCTATTGCGCCATAGTCAAAAAATAGCAATCCTCTCATTTTTATAGACTCTATAAGGGGTATGCTTGCTTCAATAGAGTTGGCAAACATCCTTTTTCCACCTATGAGCGTTCCCGCACTGTTCTTCGGTGCTAAAGAACTACTCTCATAGCCTCTTACTGTCGTTAAGCCACCCATATACAGCTTTTCATTTATAGGTAGGTAGCCGTTATCAAATGCAAGTCTAAGTTGAGCTTTGTATCTAAGGATGATATCATAATCTATCAGATCATCAAGCCCATAAAAATAGGCAAACTTATAAACATTTTTCACATATTTTTGATCTCCGCCGACTCCTGCAAACTCTACTCCTACGCTTGCATCCATGCCATGCCTTGGCAGGTAGTAGTCATCTGTAGTATCATACTTAGCTGAAACCGAGATAGCACTTTTTATAGTCTTTCCGGTTGGATATAGTAGTGGATTTAAAGAGCTGTCAAGATCACTTAATTTACTACTTTCTATGGTATATCCAACACTTCCACTTATGTGTCTCGTAAATTTTTTACCTACATTTAGATTTGCACCTTTTTTATCCTCAGTATAAGCATAGTAGTCATTATTCGTGCTATAAATTGAACCGCCTAGACTATATTGTGTGTCAAATACTCTAGGGTTAAAAAATGATATAGAACCTTTTAAACTTTTTGAAGAGTAGTCTACAGTTGTAGAAAGATCAATTCCACTACCAAAAACATTTCTATCGCTTACACTTGCACTTAGAAGTAGTCCGTCATAACTACCGTAACCTATACCACCGGAGATACTGCCGGTCTGAGCCTCTTTTACTTTTACAAGCAGTTTTATTTTATTATCACCTACTCTTTTTTTCTCTATTTTCACATCTTCAAAATAGCCTGTTTTTTTGAGTTCAACGATTGAGTCTTGATAATCGGTATAAGAGTATTTATCTCCTGGGGCCAAATAGACGCTTCTTCTTACGACTCTATCTATAGTTCTGGTGTTTCCTGATATCTCTACATCATCTATATAGACAATTTCTCCCGGATTTATATGATATATTATAGAAGCGGTATGTTTTTTCTTATCTTGCTTTATATCGGGATAGACTCTAACATAAGCATAACCCAGATCAGCTACCAGATTTTTTATATGCTTCATATCCTTTCTTAGTTTTTCAACATTGAAAGTTTTTCCTGCTCTTAGTTTCAGGTCCTCTTTTAGCTTGGATACTTTTATAACAGGTTTGGAGAGGATAAATTTTACAGATTTTATAGTATAAATTGACCCCTCGTTTACCAGGTATGAGAGATCTGCCGTATAATTTTCAAAATATGCTCTTAAAAAAGGAGTGCTTACTTTTGCATCTAAAAACCCTTTTCTCATATAGTAGTCTTTGATCCTTTCGCTGTCATATGCCAATTGATCAACTTTAAGCTCTCCGTTATCTCTTCCCCAAAGCCAGCCCATAAACTGTTTTTGCCTGTTTACAATGTTTGATTTTATATCAGAGTAGTCAAGTTTTTTACTTCCATAAAGGTGGACTTTTTGTATAATGATCTCACTTCCTTTGCTTATGACAAAGGTTAGCTTTAAGCTGTTTTTATTTAATTTGTCGGTTTGGGTCTCTACTATACTATCGTAATACCCCTTTTTTTCAAGGTAATTTAAAATCTGCTCTTTTGCTTTTTGGATACTATCTTCATCATAAATATCACCCTTTTTCACACTTAAAAACTCTTTTATATCATCTTTTTTATCTTCGTACCCTTTTATATCAACTTTGGCTATAACCGGTTTTTCAACGAAGTGATAGATCAAGACCCCATCTTTCTCACTAACCCATATATCTTTAAAGTAGTCCTGATTGAAAAATCTTACTATCGATTTATCTATCTTTTTTATATCCATCTCATCCCCAACACCAAAACCTATCATCTCCTTGGCTATACCTTTTGATATATGGATGAGCCCGTCAAATTTGATATCTTTTATAGTCGTAGCATTTGCGTATAGTGTAAAAAACAGCGAAAAAATCAGTATAAATCTCATATAAAGCCTTGTTTATTTAATAAAGTGGTATAATACCACATAAATTTTAAAAAGATTATAAACCGGTATCTTTTTGAGATAAAAAAGGGGTAAAATGACTGTAGGTATTGTAGGACTTGGACTAATGGGTGGCTCTTTGGGGCTTGACTTGCAAGATAAAAAGATAGCAAAAAGAGTTTTGGGAGTAGATCACAACATCTCTCACTGTGAAGATGCCTTGGAGTATGGTTTAGTTAACGAGATAGCAAGAGTTGAAGATATAAAAAAGTGTGATATGATATTTTTGTGCGTTCCGGTTAATGCTATCGTTAAGATAATGCCCGAGCTTAAAGATGTAGATAAAAATACAACTATAGTAGATATGGGCAGTACCAAGCAAAAAATAGTAGAAAAAACCCCAAAAGAGATAGTTGAAAATTTTGTAGCATCCCATCCTATGTGCGGGACTGAAAAGTATGGACCGAGTGCAGCTTTCAAAGGGCTTTATGAGGGCAATACCGTAGTATTGTGCAATACCGAAAGAAATAGCCAAATGCACAAAGAAAGAGCAGAAGAGCTTTATAAGGCTCTTGGTATGCAGCTTTTTTATATGGACGCAAACGAGCATGATAAACATGCCGCTTTTATATCGCATCTTCCTCACGCCATTAGCTACTCTTTGGCAAATACGGTAATGAGCCAAGAAGACCCTATAAGTATATTGGCGCTTGCCGGAGGTGGTTTTAAAGATATGAGTAGAGTTGCAAAAAGTTCACCAAAGATGTGGAGCGATGTCTTTAAACAAAACAGATCCAATCTCTTAACTTCCATAGATCTTTTTGAAAAAGAGATGCAAAAGATAAAAGAGTTAATAGAGCACGAAAATTGGGAAGCCATAGAGATATGGATGCAAAAAGCAACAACGCTACATAAGATAATTTAGCTTGTTAGATTTTCTAAATAGGGTAGCTCAAAAGCAAACTTCCAAAATGGCACAATTTTTATATCTTTAGAGTTATCCTCTTGGTTGTATGTGATGATATATTTTTCATCGCAATTAAAAGGGAGTTTATTCAAGCCCCTTATCTCTCTTTTTAAATTTTTTTCATTTAGTTCGTAACAAACCTGCAGGGCGATTAATTTATCCTCTTTTTTAGCTATAAAATCACACTCAAAATCTTTATTGTAAAAATAGAGTTCAAATCCACTCTTTAAAAGTTCGCTAAAAACTAAATTTTCTAAAAGTAGACCTAAATTAGATGAAAATTTCAACCCTAAAAGCATAAAACCATTATCACTTAAATATATCTTTTTTTTGCTACTATTTTGCTCTTTTAGCGAATATGAAAACTGCTTTACTTCATACAGCATAAAACTATCTTCCAAATATCTTATATACTCTTTTGTGCTTGTATCGTTTATGCCAACGCTCTTTGCAAGCGATAGATATGAGTACAACGATGATGCATTATTTAAGATATAAAAACTTAAATCTCTAAAGCTCTTAACCTCTCTAATGGAGTTATTCAATACACAATCTTTAAATAAAATAGTCTCATAATAGTGCTTTACAATATCTCTTTTTGCAAAGTTCGGTGCATCAAAAACCTCTACAAATGATCCATTTTGCATCATGTCATCAACAATAGACAAAGATTTTGCTTTTTGTTCAACCAAATCGATATAGCTATCTATTTTATTAATTTGAAGTATCTCTTTAAAGGTTAGCGGATAGACCATAGTTGATAGATATCTACCTGTTAGCAGTATTGATAGTTTGCTATTTAAAAAACTACTATTTGAACCTGTGACAAAGATTTTTTTAAATAATTCACTATCATAAGCACTCTTTACAAACCTCTCCCAGCCATCAATTGCCTGAATCTCATCTAAAAAGAGATATTTAACCTCTCTACCGGTTAGTTTTTTTGCATACTCAATTACATCATAAAATTTAGTAGCATCTTTAGAAAAAGGCACAAAAAACGGATCATCTAAATTGATATATAAAATCTCTTTCGGATTAATATTTTTACTTAAATAGTTGATCAGTAGCTTAAAGATAGTAGATTTTCCACTCCGTCTAATACCTTGCAAAACCTCAATTTGACGCAAACTTAATCTATCTATAATTTTAGTTAGTATGCTTCTGCTATATAGATTTTTATACCTTTGTTTCCAGTGTATATTTTGAGAAATTATCAATTTTTCCATATTGTAACCTGAACTTTTATATAATTTATAACATTATAATAGAAAAAATTACAAAAGTCAATATTTTAGTAACTGACCTTGCGCACTTTTTATCAGCTAAAGTGCATTTTACCTAACGGACGGTAATTTCGCATAAAAGTTTCTAACTAGCTCTCTTGCTTTATTAAGTGAGACCTCTTTAAAGGTAATCTTTGTGTTGGCTCCGCATTGAGAGAGTTTGAAACAATCCATTGGTAAAACAGAGCCGATTTTCGGGTATCCGCCTATCGTTTGTCTATCTTTTAGAAGTATGATGGGTTGCCCGAGAGCGGTTATCTGGATAGCGCCGTAAGCTATAGCCTCACTTATTAGCTCTCTTTTTTTGGGGATTATCTCATCTCCGGTTAATTGATAACCCATCTTGTTGTATCTGTTTGAAACTTTGAAGCTTTTTTTGCAAAAATTATCCACATCAAACCACTCGCTTTGGTAGCCTCTAGTAAATCTTAAAACCAACTCTTTTTTTGCAAGATCGGGGATTATCTTTGGGGATAGAAAAGCTCTTTGTTTATTAGTGCTTATTTTTCCTTTTAAGATATCACCCTTTTTTATAGCTCTTCCCAAATGTTTACTAACTGAGACAGAGCCTAGTATCTTCTCTGCCTCAAAGCCACCCTCTACAGCCAGATATGTTAATTGTCCGTCTATTGCATATCCCAACTCCAATATATCATCTTTTTTCATAGGAAAAGCGCTCCAGTTTTTTACTATTTTGCCATTTAGTTTGGCCCTGGTATTTGCTCCACCTATGGCAATGCGACAACTATTTAGTGCTTTTAGTTTTAGCTTTCCTATAGTTAGTTCGATAGTAGCACAATTTTTGGGATTGTTTATCAGCTTGTTTGTAAGAGTATAAGATAGTTCATCACTTGCACCGCTGTTTGATACCCCTATATCATCATACCCAAATCTACCTAGATCTTGAAAAGTGGCCACCACTCCCTCTTTTAAAACTTCAAAAAGAGGAGTCATATCTCTCCTCCTATCTCTAAAAACTTCTCTTTTGATATGGGCTCAAACTTAACCTTATCGCCTATCGAAAAAGGAGACAACTCTTTTGTGGCAGGATCAAAAAGTTCCAAAGGGGTTCTTCCGATGATATTCCAACCCCCCGGACTCTCCTTGGGATATACTGCTGTTTGAGTATCTGCAATGGCTAAACTTCCTTTTGGAATAAGATCTCTTGGGTGTTTTAGCCTTGGAGTTGCAATCTTTTTATCAACCTTTGCCAAGTAAGCGTATCCCGGGATAAAACCTACCGCATAGACAAGATAGGTTTTTTTGGAGTGAAGAGCAATTATCTCTTCGATGGCTAAATTTTTCTCTTTTGAGAGCCTCTTTAGATCAAGTCCTACACTTGTATCGTAAAATGTGGGTATTTTTATAAGTTTACTTTCAAATCCATTGCCTCTTTTTTTGTCAAAATCTTTCAAAAGCTTTTTGAGGTAACTTATAATAGATTTTTCGGAAAACTTTACTAAATTGTATCTGATATAGATAGATGTATATGAGGGGATGATGCTAATGATGTCAGGATCATTTAGACTCTTTAGAGATTTATAGTAAAATGAGATCTCATCAAGCAACTTCTCATCTATCTCATCTCCAAAGTATATAACTATACTATCGACTGAAGCGGTTTTGAAAATCATTTGATACTATCTAAATATCTTCTTATAGCTTTAGCTATCTCTAAAGCTTCGCTGTTATCCCCATGAACGCAGATGGTATCAACTTTTAGAGCTAATTTTTTTCCATTTATACTTCTTATGTAGCCAAACTCTACTAACTCTTGCACTCTTTTTAATATATCTTTGACACTATGTAAAAGCGCACCTTTTTCTTTTCTTAATACCAGAAATCCATCATCACTATATGCCCTATCTGCAAATGCTTCATAGATAACTCCTATCTCGAACTCTTTTGCCAAAGAGCTGTATTGTTCATTTTTTGATGATGAAAGGATCATAAGTTTTAAATTTTTATCATAAGAGCTTATCGCTTCAAGAATGGTTTTGTAAATCTCTTCATGCTTCATCATATCATTATAGAGTGCGCCATGAGGCTTAACATAGTTTATATCATAGTTTAATGATTGTGCCAAGGCTCTTAAAGCTCCTATTTGATAAATAATGAGTGCTTTAAGCTCCTCAAATTCATGCTCTATGCTTCTTCTGCCAAAGCCTAAAAGGTCTTGATATCCGGGATGCGCACCTATCGTTATAGAGTTCTTTTTTGCCTCACTTATTGCTTTTGTCATTGTCATAGGATCACCTGCATGAAAACCGCAGGCCAAATTTGCCATATCGATATATGGCATTATTTTACTATCGCTATCATTACTCCAATTTCCAAATCCTTCGCCAAGATCGCTATTTAACTTTATCATCTATTTTCCTATCATTTGATTTGGCAGATAAAAAGCAATATCCGGGAAAATCGTGATAATCGCAACTGCAAGCAGCATAATAAAAAAGAATGGAAGCGTAGCTTTTACGATATACTCTATCTTCTCTCCCGAGATGGACTGTATCACAAAAAGCGAAAAACCAACGGGCGGAGTTACCTGTGATAACTCAACCATAAATACCAAAAATATACCAAACCACAGAGGATTGAACCCCGCAGCAGTAACTATCGGTAAAACTATGGGCAGGGTCATAACGACTATAGAGATACCATCGAGTATCATACCTAAAAATATATACATTATCCCTACAACTATGATGAGGTGATACGGTGAGAGATGGAGTGAGGCTATGTATTCACTTATAGCTCTGGCAATTCCTAAAAATCCCACAACTTGAGATAAAAATCCAGCCCCCGCTATAATGAAACTTATCATAACGGTTGTCTTCACCGAGTTAAAAAGAGACTCTTTAAATAGCTTCAGACCAAAAGTTTTAAAATAGATAGCTAAAATAATCGAGCCCACTACTCCAAGAGCTGCAGCTTCGGTAGGAGTAGCAAAACCCCCGTAAATGCTTCCTAAAACCAAAGCTATAAGCAAAAAAGTAGGGATCAAATCTTTTAGCGACTTTACTTTGTCACTCCAACTAAACTCTTCATCGCTCTTTGGAACCGCACTTTTGTCAAGTGATGAGACTATCATGATATATCCGGAGTATAAAGTTGCCAGTAAAATTCCGGGTAAAATTCCGGCTATAAAAAGTTTGCCTATGGAGACATCAGCCAAAACTCCATAGATGATCATGATAAGACTAGGAGGTATCAAAAAGCCTAAAGTTCCGCTTCCTGCAAGTGAACCAATGGCTAAAGACTTTTTATAACCTCTCTTTTTTAGCTCGTTTAGAGTTATCTTTCCAACGGTTGCAGTAGTTGCTGCTGATGAGCCTGATACTGCTGCAAAAAGTGAACAGGCTGCGACATTTATATGTAAAAGTTTCCCTGGGATCTTTCCCAGCCATGGCATAAGTCCGGTTAAAAGTTTATCGGATATTGAGCTTCTATAAAGTATCTCTCCCATCAGGATAAAAAGAGGCAGCGCTGCTAATGACCAGGAGTTTAAAGAGTCATACAAAGATGAACTTATAAGATCACCTATCTTGTCAAATATACTGATAGAGGGAGGAAGATGCACCTTGTATATAAGCATCCCGGCAACCCCGGTTAGCATTAATGATACTGCTATCCAGATAGATGAGAGTAAAAAAGCAAACATTATAACCATTAAAACTATGGTTAGCACTAAAGGATCACTGATCACCTTTTATCCTTTTTAGTATAAAAGTCAAAATAGCTATACAAAATATCAAAAGACCTATGGGAAGTGCCAGTTGAGTTAGATATATAGGAGTCTCGCTAACAGTTTCACTTACCATATCAAAGTCATAAGACTCTTTTACCATCAAGATGGTTCTATAAAAGATAAAAGTGATAAGCAAAAGTGTTATAGTTCCGGCAAATATATCAACCGCACGCCTTTTTGGAGGTGAGAGCTTTGAGGTTAGTATAGTTATCCTTATATGACCATCTTCTTTAAATGTATATCCAAGCCCGAAAAATACAGAAGCGAGATAGAAGTATCCGCTATACTCTCCAGCAATCATAGTAGATACATTGAAAAAAGATCTCAAAATGATTTCGCTCATTATAAGCACCACTAAAGCTAAAAATAAAAATGAAGAGAGATAAGCTCCAAAATTTTGGAGCTTATCGTTAAAACTGTATAGAAATTTCATCTCTTTACTTTCTATACTCCTTAAATATCTTCTTTATCGTAGGAGATGCATCTTTTAGATAATTTTTAAGCATTTTATCTGCTATCTTATCAAGGCTCTTTTTAAGCTCAGGTGTTGCTTCGCTTATCTTCATGCCATGTTTAGCCAAAGTTTTAAGAGCTATCTTATCCTCATCTTTAGCAGCTTGCCATTGAGCTTTTTCCATCTCTTTAGCCGCTTTTAGCATAGCTTGTTGTTGAGATTTGCTAAGTGAGTTCCAGTAGTCTAGGTTTATAGTAACCGCTTGCAATGGGTATGCATAGTGTATCTTTGTAAAGTGTGTTAAAACTTCCCAAAATTTTCCATCTTTTCCTGAAGCAGAAGATGTAACAACAGAGTTGATCATGCCGGTTCTTAAAGCTGAGTAAACCTCTCCCCAAGCCATAGCTATCGCATTTCCACCTGCCATATTGATAAAAGTTGCAGAGTTCTTGTCGTAAGTTCTTGTCTTTAAACCTTTAAAATCCTCTATCTTTTTTATAGGTTTTTTTGTGTAGATTCCGCTTGGTGGCCAAGTCACTGCGTATAGAAGTTTTTGATTCCACTTTTTAAATGTTTTTATATATGCAGGTTTTGAGATTTGATAAAGCTTAAAAGCATCACTGTAAGAGTTTGCTATAAAAGGAAGAGCCGAGATACCAAAAACTTTTCCACCGCCTGAAGTGAAAGGGATAAACATATCTGTCATGGCAACAGTTCCGTCTTTGACGGCTTTTAGGGGGTTGCCTTTTACGAGAGAACTTCCTGCATGGACTGTTATCTTCACAGTTCCATTTGTATATTTGTCAACAAGTTTGGCAAACTTTACCGCACCTTTTGTATGAAAGTTGTTTGCACCATATTTTGCATTTAAGTCCATTTTGACGACACTAGCCATCAGTCCAGCCGAAACGGCAGCTGTAAGTAATACCTTCTTTAGCATACTTTCTCCTTTGGTTTAATTTTTCAAAAACGAGTATAGCATAAAAATTTTAAAATTGTTTTAAAGTGAAATAACCTGAGTTCGACAGTATATCATACCCATAGAAGGCAAAGAAGGCATAAGATTTCGTCAAGAGAAATTCGCAGGACTACCCAAAGGTAATTCAAGAATTTATCTTGTGAAAGATTGTGCCTTATTTGCTTTCCCCTCGGGCTTTATTTGCTTGTCCATATGCTTCGTTGCAACTCCTCGACTATGCTTTGGCATAGACTTCGTCATTGCGCCTCGCCTATGAACAAGCAAAGAAAGCTATGGGTATGATATATTGTCAAACTCAGGTTAATAATAAACAATTAATATTTTTTTTGATAAAATCGTTGACTACTTTGTAATAGGAATGAAATATGGATATAAGAGCTGAGTTTTTAAGGTTTTTTGAGGATAAAGGACATAAGATATATGAGAGTGCGCCTTTGGTGCCTGATGATCCTTCATTGCTTTTTGTAAATGCGGGAATGGTGCAGTTTAAGTCGATATTTACCGGAGAAGTTCCGGTACCCAATCCGCCAAGAGCTACTAGTAGTCAAACTTGCATAAGAGCCGGTGGTAAACATAATGACTTGGAAAATGTCGGCTATACAAACAGACACCATACCTTTTTTGAGATGCTTGGAAACTTCTCCTTTGGGGATTACTTTAAAGATAAAGCGATAGAGTATGCCTGGGAGTTTGTGACTGAAGTTTTAAAACTTCCCAAAGAGAGGCTCTGGGTTACGGTTCATACGAGTGATGATGAGGCTGAAGAGTTATGGAAGAGATTTGTTGATGCTGACAGGATAAAAAGATTTGGTGATAAAGATAATTTTTGGCAGATGGGTGATACAGGACCTTGCGGACCTTGTAGCGAGATATTTTATGATCAGGGTTCGGAGATGTTTAACTCTGATGAGGATTATTTAGGAGGCGACGGGGACAGATTTTTGGAGATTTGGAATCTTGTCTTTATGCAGTATGAGAGATCAAGTGATGGAACTTTAACACCTCTTCCAAAGCCCTCTATCGATACCGGAATGGGACTTGAGAGAGTTGCTGCGGTGTTAGAGGGAGTTCCTAGCAATTACGATACCGAACTGTTCATGCCGCTTATCAATAAAGTGAGCAAGATTTGCTCAAAACCTTATGTATATGAAGAGGGAGCAAGCTTTAGGGTCATAGCTGATCATATAAGAAGCGTAACTTTTTTACTAGCCCAGGGGGTTACCTTTGACAAGGAGGGAAGAGGTTATGTTTTAAGAAGGATACTAAGAAGAGCGGTTCGACATGGCTACCTGCTTGGTATAAAAGAGCCGTTTATGTATAAACTTGTCGATACTTTATGTGATATAATGGGCAAAGCATATCCATACATCGTAGAAAAAAGTGATAGCGTTAAAGAGATGATAAAAAATGAAGAAAATAACTTTCTCTCAACCATAGCAAGTGGGATGGAGCTTTTTGAAAAAGAGTTAAAAACTACCAAAGATATCTTTAGTGGTGAAGTGGCCTTTAAGCTTTATGATACTTACGGATTTCCACTTGATTTAACTGCCGATATGCTAAGAGAAGTTGGCAAAAGTGTGGATATCAAAAAGTTTGAAGAGCTTATGGGTGAACAAAAAAGAAGATCCCAAGCCTCTTGGAAAGGAAGTGGAGATAAGGCTAAAGATGGCGACTTTAAGGCGTTAATAGAGAAGTTCGGACTAAATGAGTTTGTAGGTCATGAGAGTTTAAAATCCAAAGCAAAGATCCTTGCTTTGTTATATGAAAATTTTAAGATAACCAATGAGTTAAAAGAGGGCGAAACAGGTTGGGTATTTTTAGATAAGAGTCCGTTTTATGCTGAAAGTGGCGGGCAGTGTGGAGATGAGGGAGTTATAAAAAAAGATGAAGATACAGTAGCTAAAGTTTTGGATACTCAGAAATTTTTTGACCTTAATCTCTCAAAAATCAAGCTTACAAGAACTCTAAAAGAGAGTGAAGAGGTTGAGTGCGAGGTTGATGAGAGTAGAAGTGAGATAAAAAAACACCACTCTGCAACCCACCTCTTGCAATCTGCACTAAAGAGCGTGCTTGGAGATCATGTCCAACAAGCCGGAAGTTTAGTGCTAAAAGATAAGCTTAGGTTTGATTTTTCTCACCCAAAAGCATTGAGCAGTGATGAGTTAGAGAGAGTTCAAAACTTTGTAAATAGTATCATCCAAAGAGCAGTGCCGTCTAAAACTGAAATCTTACCTATAGATGAGGCTAAAAAAAGCGGAGCTACCGCACTTTTTGGCGAAAAGTACGGCGATGAGGTAAGAGTTGTCTCTTTTGGTGATGCTAGCATTGAGTTTTGCGGTGGAACTCATGTAAAAAACAGTAGTGAGATAGGAAGTTTTTATATCACCAAAGAGAGTGGAGTGAGCGCTGGAGTTAGAAGGATAGAGGCAGTTTGCGGGGAGAGTGCATATAACTACTCCAAAAGATTTATGAGGGATTTTGCTAAAATTTGCGAAGAGGTTAAAAACAAAGATCCTTTTATGGGTATAAAAAGATTAAAAGATACGATAACTAAACAAAAAGCGGAAATTGATCGGCTTCTAAAAAGCAGTAAAAAAGAGATAGATATAAAAGAGGTAGATGGTATCAAGCTCATCGTAGATGAAGTTGAAGCAGGAGATATAAAAAGTTTGATAGATGAGTATAAAAACAGGTTTGATAAAGTCGCCGTTATGCTCTTTCAAAAAAGAGGAGATAAGGTTATCATAGCTAGTGGCGTTAAAGGTGCCAAGATAAAAGCCGGAGCTTGGGTAAAAGAGATAGCTCCAATTCTTGGAGGTAACGGCGGAGGAAGAGATGATTTTGCCCAAGCTGGAGGTAAAGATGCCTCAAAAATAGGCGAAGCTAAAAAAGAGGCTATAAAATATGTGGAGAGAGTTAAGAGTTAAGAATTAAGAGTTAAGAGTTAAGGAATGGGGGTTTTATGAGTAATTTTTTTACGGAGTTTTTTGCGAGTTACGGGAGATTTTTAGTATTTATACATATTGTTTCAGCTGTTATATGGATAGGCGGGATGATAGTTGTTAAGTTTGTCGTTGCACCTTCCGTGGCAAAGATACAGGATGTTAAACTAAGACTTTCAAGAACTTTGGAGATTATGCAAAGACTTCTTAATTTTGCGATGCTGTTTATGATACTTTTGGCAATTACCGGTACATTTATGAGCCTTGGGGTTGATTTTAAACACTCTTCGCCATCGCTTTATATACTTGTGCATATAAAAGAGGCGGTTTGGACATTGATGGCACTTAACTTTATCTACATATACAGAAAAAGAAACAGTGCCGAGAGACAATTTGTAAGCGGTGATGATGAAGGTGCCGCAGAGAGTATATTTACCATCAGCAAATATCTTTTACCGCTAAATATCTTTCTTGGTTTTGTGGCCATCTACTTTGGTGTGATATTAAGGGGTCTTTAATGTTGATATTAGCTTCAAAATCTAAAACAAGAGCAAAAATTTTAAAAAACTTTGGAGTGGAGTTTAAACAAGTTGGTTGTGATTATGACGAAGATAGCATAAAAAGCAGCTCGCCAAAAAGCTTTGTCTATCTTAGCTGCAAAGGAAAGATGGATGCTTGCGAAGAGAAACTAGGACTAAAAACTCCGCTACTTTGTGCAGATACCGTCGTAAGTGCAGACTCAAAGATACTAAGAAAAGCAAAAGATAAAGATGAAGCTAGAGAGATACTTTTAACTCAAAGTGGAGGGAGCGTATCGATACTAACTTGCGTTATATACAAAAGCATCGATCTAAGCTTTACTGATATATCGAAAACAACCTATCTTTTTAGTGAGTTTGATAGAGACGATCTTGAAAAATATCTAGATAGCAATGAGTGGAGAGATAAAGCCGGAGCTTGCATGGTAGAAGGGTTTTGTAAAAAGTATATAAAAGAGGTTATAGGGCTTGAGAGTTGCGCAATGGGTTTACAGATAGAAAAATTGCTCCCTTTTTTGGAAAGATAGGTGAAATTTTATCTAAAAAAGCTAAAGATATATGATATTGATAAAACTCTTGTCGATATATCTTTCTCTTTTAATGACTCTTTCGCACTAGTCGGTCAAAGTGGCAGTGGAAAAAGTTTAACTTTGAAGTCTCTTTTGGGCTTGATGCCTTCAAATCTGCAATATAAACTTGATTATGAGTGGGAGCATAAGTTACAAAGAGGAATAACTGTCTCTTTAGTCCCTCAGAACCCCTTTACCTCATTATCACCTTTAACAAAGATAAAAGATAACTTTTTTAGCGATGATTATGATGAACTTTTAGAGATGGTTGGTTTGGATAGTGCTTTGGCAAAGAGATTTCCAAGCGAGCTTAGTGGTGGGCAGCTTCAAAGAGTGATCATCGCTATAGCACTCTCTCACAATCCAAAACTACTTCTACTCGATGAGCCTACAACTGCACTAGATGGTGATACAAAAGAGCAGATACTGCAACTCATAAAGGAACTACAAGCCAAGCAAGGCTTTAAGATACTCTTTGTAACTCATGATATAAATGCAAGCCAAGTAGTTTGTAAAGAGATAGGCATTATCAACGAAGGTAAAATTTTAGAAACAGGTAAAATTGACGATATACTACAAAATCCAAAAACAAGCTATACAAAAAAACTGATAGAGGCAAATTTTAAAAACAGAGAGTTTAGATGTTAACTGATGTTAAGAAAAGTTTATAGTTTTTTGTATATAATGACAATATACAAAAAAGGTTTTGATTTTGCAGTTTGATTGTTTGGATATAGAAAATATAAATGGTTTTGAATGGGATAGCGGAAATATTTTAAAAAATGAGGTAAAACATGGGCTGAAGTGGCAAGTAATAGAAGAGCTGTTTTTCAATGAGCCATTGGTTGTAATAGAGGATAAAAAACATTCAAGTGAAGTTGAGTGTAGATGTGCTGCTCTTGGACATATAGACAATGGTAGGTTAATAAGTGTAATATTTACCATAAGAAACAGAAAGATTAGAGTTATCTCCGCAAGAGATATGAGTAAAAAAGAGAGGAGGTTTTATGAAGAGTTTACCAAAGTTTAATAATCAAAAAGATGAGATGGATTTTTGGGACAAAAATGATATTAATGACTATTTTGATCTTAAAAGTGCAAAGCTTGTAAAATTTCCAAAGTTAAAAAAAAGCACCAAAACTATATCGCTAAGACTACCTGAAGATATGATAGAGAAGTTAAAAGTTAGAGCAAATGCTCTTGATGTGCCCTATCAGTCTCTTATAAAAATTTTATTGCAAAAAGAGTTAAGTGCTTAAAAAATGATAACGAAAACAAATTTCAAATCACTTCTTAAAAAATTAGATTTTACTCAAAATGGTGACATTTTTATAAAAAAATTTGAAGAGTTTGATTGTGAGCTAAGAGTTGATTTTAAAAACCAAAAGTTGATCTATCCGGAAAACAAAGGTTTAATAGTAAATGATAAAACCACTTCAAACTTCTCAAGCCATGAAAATTTTGTAGTTTACGAAGCGGTGCATAGACTACTTACTCAAGGGTATAAGCCAAACCATATAGAGCTTGAAAAGAAGTGGCAATTAGGTCATACTCAAAAAAGCGGTAAAGCTGATATAGTTATAAAAGATAATGCTGATAAAATTATACTTATAATTGAGTGTAAAATAGCAGGAAATGAATATAAAAAAGCTATAAATATACTTGAAAATGATTCAAGAAATCAACTCTTTTCATACCTTCAACAAGCTCCAACTACTAAATTTTTAGCCTTGTATTCGAGTGATTTTTGTGATGGAAAAGTAGAGTATGATTATTATCTTGTAAATGTAACAGACAATAAAGAATTACTCCAAAACAATCCTAAACTAAAATCATATAAAGAAGCAAAAACTGTAGAAGAAAAATATAGAGTATGGATAGAAACTTACGGTAAAGAGTATGCAACTATAGGGCTTTTTGAAGATAATAGAGCTTATGAAATTGGTAAAAATAGGTTTAGTATAAAAGATTTAAAAAGTGTTAGCATCAAAGATATACAGGGTAAATACCACCAGTTCGCAACTATTCTTAGGCAACATAACATTTCAGGTCGTGAAAATGCTTTTGATAAGCTCATTAATCTTTTTTTATGTAAAGTAACTGATGAGATGGAAAATCCTAATGATCTAAAGTTTTACTACAAAGGCATGGCCTATGATGACCCTTTTAGTTTCCAAGATCGACTCCAACAACTTTATAAAATAGGAATGGAGAAGTTTTTAGAAGATAAGATAACTTATATAGAAAACAAAAAAATTGATGAAGCTTTTGGAGTTTTTAAAGATAAGCCAAATGTTACAAAAGAGCTTATAAAGAACTATTTTAAAGAGCTAAAATTTTTTACAAATAGTGACTTTGCTTTTATAGATGTACATAATGAAAAACTTTTTTACCAAAACTTTGAAGTTCTTTTGAAAGTTGTTAAAATTTTTCAAGATATGAGGTTAACAGGAAGTGAAGAGAATCAATTTTTAGGAGATATGTTTGAAGGTTTTTTGGATCAAGGAGTCAAACAAAGTGAAGGGCAGTTTTTTACACCACTTCCAATAGTAAAATTTATAATCAACTCTTTACCAGATTTAGAAAAACCAAATGTCATTGACTATGCTTGCGGAGCGGGACACTTTTTAAATGAGTATGCAAATCTAAACAAAGATAGTTACATAGTAGGAGTTGAAAAGGAGTATCGTTTAAGTAAAGTAGCAAAAGTTAGCTCTTTTATGTATGGGCATAACATAGAGATAGTTTATGCCGATGCTCTAAGTTCTCATAACAAGATAAAAGAGAAGAGTTTTGATTGTCTTGTATCAAATCCACCATATAGCGTAAAGGGTTTTTTAACAACATTAAGTAAAAAGGATAGAGAAAATTACGAGTTAATAGACGATGTAGATGTAAAAAGCTACTCTAAAACAGGAGCCATAGAGTGCTTTTTTCTTGAAAGAGTTTGTCAACTTTTAAAAGAAAATGGGATTTCTGGAATTATAGTGCCAAGCTCCATACTCAACAAAGATACTCCAAAACTATACACTACAACAAGAGAGATAATTTTAAAATATTTTGATATAGTTGCCATTGTTGAGTTTGGAAGCGGTACATTTGGAAAAACCGGCACAAATACAGTAACACTTTTTTTAAAGAAAAGAGAAGAGGAGTATCTCTTTGAACACTATGAAAATATGATAAATGAGTGGTTTAATGGTGATTTTAAGATAAATGAGATTTTTAGAGATGAAGATAAACTAAAAGAGTATTGCAAATATCAACAAATTGATTTTAGTGCTTACAAACAGTTACTTTGTAATGAGCTTAATAGTGAGCTTTTTAAAAATGAAACTTTTAGCGAATATAAAAAAGCTTTTGAAAAATCGAGCCTATTAAAAGAGCTAAAAAAGAAAAGATATTTTAAAGAGTTAGGCAAAATTGAGCAAGAAGAGAGAATAGAAAAAGAGCTTATAGCTTTTATAAAAACAATCGAAAAAGATAAACTACTCTACTTTATGTTGGCAAGTTTCCAGAGAAATGCAGTTGTGATAGTAAAATCTCCAACTTCTAATAGTGAGATAAAAAAATTCTTAGGATATGAGTGGAGCGGTAGAAAAGGGGATGAGGGGATAAAGTATATAACAAAAGAGAGTATAAGAGTCGATGAGAACTTAGATGAAGATGATAAAAGAGTGCTTGAAAACCTACAAGGTATAAAATATATAGATACTCCACTTTATAATCCACAAAATTTAGATGATAACTTGAAAATAAATAAGATCATAAAAGATAATTTCGAATATGGAAAGTTTAATATACCAGATAGTTTAAAAAAATATGTAAGCAGTGCAAAGCTCGTTGATATGCTGGATTTTAGCAGGGTAGAGTTTAACAAGGCTATAAATTTAAACCCTACTAAAAAGGTGGAAACAGAAAGTAAGTGGGAGTTGGTTAGACTTGGAGATGTAGCTGATATATTGATAGTAGGAACACCGTCAAGAAATAAACCAGAATATTTTAATGGTAATCATCTTTGGGTTTCAATAGCAGAAATAAATAATCAAATTATAACTAATACTAAAGAAAAGCTTTCAGATGATGGTGTAAAAAATTCAAATGTTAAACTTATACCTAAAAACACTACATTATTGAGTTTTAAACTATCAATTGGAAAAACTGCTATTGCTGGTAAAGATTTATATACAAATGAAGCTATAGCTGGACTTGTTATAAAACAAGAAATAAAAGAAAAATTAACTGATAAATATTTATTTTATTTATTTAGTTCTGGAATTATTAATTTAGATAAAAATAACTTTAATGCTTTTGGAAAAAGTTTAAATAGCAAATTTCTGAAAAATGAAGTAAAAATCCCACTTCCGCCACTTAATATCCAAGAAAAGATAGCAAAAGAGTGTGAAGAGATAGACAAGATTAGCGAAAGTTTAAGAATTGAAAATGTTGAGTTAAAAGAGAAGATAGAAAGAAGTTTTAATGAGATTTATAATATTGCAACTGAAACCGTAAGATTAAGCGACGAAGAGAGTTTTGAAGTTTTCATAGGAAAAAGAGTGCTTTCAAAAGATATAGGCCAAAACCAAAATGATGGTATTCCTGTATATAGTGCAAATGTTTTTGAACCATTTGGATATACCAAAAAAGAGTTTTTAAAAGATTTTTCAAAACCTTCTGTATTGTGGGGTATAGATGGGGATTGGATGGTAAATATATTGCCAAAAGATACTCCATTTTATCCAACCGATCATTGTGGAGTTATAAGAGTTAAGAGTGATGAAATTGAACCAATTTATCTTAAATTTGTACTATATAAAGAGGGCTTAGAGCAAAGATTTTCAAGAAGTAACAGAGCATCTACTGCAAGAATAAAATCACTTACTATAAAAATACCATCAAAAGATATACAATATAGTTTTTCTAAAAAAGTCAATGAATTTGAAATAAAAATTAACCAAAACCAAAAAATTATAGAGAGTAGCAAAGCAAAAAAAGAGGAAGTTTTAAAAAAATGGCTATAAATAAGTTTGGTGGGAATTGGACAGAAACTAAACTAAATATTCTTGGAAAATATTTAAGTGCATACACCACTATACTAAAAAAGTATAATTTTAAGATAGCTTTTATAGATGCTTTTGCAGGAACAGGGTATATTGAAAACAAACAAAATACCGATGAAAATCTATTGTTTGAATTTGAGGAAACTAAAGAGTACATAAAAGGTTCAGCAATAGTTGCATTAGAAACAAAGCCTTGTTTTGATAGATATATTTTTATAGACTTGAATAAAAATAATTTAGATAATTTAAAACAAATAATTAATGAAAAATTTTCAAATAAAAAAGATAATTGCATATTTTACAATGATGATGCTAATATAGTTTTAGAAAAATTGTGTAATAAAAATTGGCAAAGACATAGAGCTATAGTATTTTTAGATCCTTTTGGAATGGAAGTAAAATGGCAAACAATAGAATCTATAGCTAAAACTAAAGCAATTGATTTATGGATTTTATTTCCATTTGGTATAGGTGTTAATAGATTACTTACAAATGATATATCAAAAATGCCTTCATCTTGGGAGAAGAAATTAAATGATATATTTGGAACAGATGAATGGAAAAATACTTTTTATAAAACTACTGTAGAGCCTTCTTTATTTGGTGAATTTGAGAAAACAAGAAAAGTTACAAATTTTAATAAAATAGCTCAATTTTATATTGACAGATTAGAGTCTATTTTTGTAGGAGTTATTGACAAACCTATGTATCTTTGTAATTCAAGAAACAATCCTTTATTTTTATTCTGTTTTGCTTCGGGAAATGAAAAAGGAAGTAAAACTGCTATTAAAATAGCAAAAAATATAATGGTTAAAGAAATGGGGTTAAAATAAAATGAATAAAACAAAAATAGAATGGACTGAGAGCAGTTGGAATCCGATTACTGGATGTACTAAAATAAGTGATGGATGTTTAAACTGCTATGCTGAAAAAATGGCATATAGACTTAAAACAATGGGAACAAAAGGATATGAGAATGGTTTTGAGGTAACATTACAATACCATCAATTAGAAAAACCGCTTAAAATGAAAAAACCTCAAATGATTTTTGTAAATTCTATGAGCGATATATTTCATGAAGATGTTCCAGATGATTATATATTAAAAATCTTTGAAATTATGGATCAAGCTTCTTGGCATATTTTTCAAGTATTAACAAAAAGACCAGAAAGACTGAAATCACTAAAAGATAAAATAGTATGGACGGATAATATTTGGATGGGAACTACTATTGAAAGTAATAAATATATAAATAGAGTAGATTTTATTAAAAACACTAATGCAAAAATAAAATTTATATCTTTCGAACCTTTATTAAGTAGTGTTAAAGATGTTGATTTAAGTGGAATTGACTGGGTAATTGTAGGGGGTGAGAGTGGAAGCGGAGCAAGAATTATAAAAAAAGAGTGGGTATATGAGATAAGAGATAAGTGTGAAGAACTAAATATTCCTTTCTTTTTTAAACAGTGGGGTGGAACAAACAAAAAGAAAAATGGAAGATTGCTTGATGGAAAAATTTATGATAAGATACCTTTGTAAATATTTATATTATAATAACCACTGCCTTAAATTCTCAGCAGTCTGTAGTCAGTAATCACTATGTAGTTAAGTGGAATTTAAAGAAGTGGGATGTAAAAGTAGGGAGTTGAATTTATGGATGAGATATTACAGATAAAAATTTTAAAATTATCAAAAAAAGTAAAAAAATTGTGATAGATAATTTTGAAAGTGAAAGTATAATAGATAAAAATATTGATCCGGAAGTTGTTATTGGAGAGCTTATAAATCTAACTGAAAAGCTATCCTCTGCTATTCAAACGCGAGCAGAGACTTTTGATAAAAGATATAATAATGAAGATGAGATGTTACATGAAATTAAAATATTTTTTGAAAAGCTTAATTCATATATTGAAAAAATTACAATGATATTTATTGATATCAAAACCAATTTGGATGATACTTTATCTAAATTATTAGCATTAAAATATGTTGAGAAAATTTTATGTGATTATTTAATTTGGTGTGAAAAGTTAGAAAATGCGATATTGGGGTTAGGTAGCACTGAAGTTATATTTAAACCAGATGTTAAGATAGAAAACAGAATTTTTAGCTATGCCTCAGAGAGACTAATCAAACATAATGATTCTTGGCTTTTGCCATTTGTTGGCGGGATAGGATTGGGATTTTTATTGGATGATGGCTAATTTTGCAGTATCAAGGTAATTTTAAAAACAGAGAGTTTAGATGTTAAAATATATCATTTCATTTATCTTTATAGTTGTTATCGGAGTTTTTGCTTTTTTGCTTAAAACTTACTCGGATATAAGGTTTGAGGCTTATAAGGTTATCAACTATGAGCCCGATTTGACTACCAGGATCTTTGATAGAAACGGAAAGCTTATAGCCAATATTTTTGGAAAACATAATAGAGTATATGTCAAATACAAAGATATACCCCCAAGAGTGATAGAGTCTTTGGTGGCTATAGAAGATACTCTCTTTTTTGAGCACAGCGGGATAAATCTTGAGGCGATTTTTAGAGCAGCTATAAAAGATATAAAGGCTATGAAGTTTGTCGAGGGTGCCAGTACTCTTACTCAGCAACTTATAAAAGATACCTTGCTAACTAGAAACAAGACGATCTTGAGAAAGATAAAAGAGGCGCTCTTAGCCATTAGGGTTGATAGCGCTTTAACAAAAGAGCAGATCATAGAGAGGTATCTAAACCAGGTATACTTTGGTCATGGTTATTATGGTATCAAAACTGCGGCTTTAGGCTATTTTCATAAAGAGCTAAATGAACTTAGTTTAAAAGAGATAGCCATACTTGTTGGTCTTCCAAAGGCCCCAAGTGCCTACAATCCTGCCAAACATATGGATCTTTCACTTGCCAGAGCAAATATGGTGCTTGATAGGCTCTACAAGCTTGGCTGGATAGATGCAAAACAGTATGAAAAATCACTAAATGAACGACCGTTAGTATATGACGATACCCTAACTCAAAATGTTGCTCCCTATGTTACGGATGAAGTTGTCAAGAGACTATCAAAAAAGTATAAAGATTTAAAAACCGGTGGCTATAAGATATATACAACTATAGATCTTGATGAGCAGTTTTTGGCAAAAAAAGCTTTGAAGTTTGGGTATGACGGTATCATTAAAAGAGATAAAGATATAAACTCTACATTAAATGGCGCTATGGTTGTGATGGATAATCATACCGGAGAAGTGTTGGCAATGGTTGGCGGGGTTGACTATAAAAAGAGTAGTTTTAACAGGGCTACTCAAAGCAAAAGACAACCGGGATCCAGCATAAAACCTTTCATATATCAGATAGCGCTAAACTATGGCTACAGTGAGGCAACCAAGATAGCCGATATATCAAGAGTTTATGAAGATAAGATAAAAAATAAAGATTGGAAACCAAGAAATTATGAGAATAACTTTGAAGGATTGATAACACTTGAAGACGCACTTGTTCACTCAAGGAACTTGGCCACTATAAATCTTGTAAATGATTTGGGTCTTGAAAATGTCTATAAAAATCTAAAATTTTTAGGTTTTAAGGGAGTTCCCTATGACCTTTCAATCGCTCTTGGTAGTTTTGGCGTCTCTCCGTATGAGTTTGCCGGTAAATACACTCTCTTTTCCAACTATGGAGAGATGATGAAGCCACTACTTATAAAAAAGATTGTAAACAGGTTTAGAGATATGGAGATTTACAAGCCTCAGGGCAAAAAGATAAATGAGCCTAAACAGGCGTATTTGATGATAGATATACTAAAAAATGTTGTTTTAAGGGGTACGGGAAGAAATGCCAGGATAAAAGGTATAGAAACAGCAGGAAAAACGGGAACCACCAATAACTATATAGATGCTTGGTTTTGCGGTTTTACTCCTGATATAGAAGTGATCACCTGGTATGGACATGATGACAATACACCGATGAAAAGAAGAGAAACAGGTGGAAGAGCTGCTGCTCCGGCTTTTAACTACTTTGTCTCAAACTATCTTGCAATCCACCCTGAAACAAAAAGAGAGTTTAAGATACCAAAAGGTGTCGATAAATTTGTTAAAGATGGAAAAACATACTACTTTACGGATATTTCAAAACCTCCAAAAGAGGGCAACGGTGATAGTAGCAGTAAACTTATATTTTAGGAGTAAAGGTAAAGAGGTGTAAAGCAGTAAAGAAGTTAGGAGGAACTCTCGTTCCTCCTCTCTCACATCTCGTCTCTAGAAAACTAGCAAGAGTAAGTTGACTTAAACTCAAAAGCTGTTGGTCTGGCTTCGTCTGGCCAAACTTGGGTTTCAAATTTGTAGTGTTGATATGTATCTATGAAAAGGTCACTCATAACAGGCTTTAAGAAGTCATTGTCTGCTATAAGTCCCTCTAATGCTTCTCTTAGAGTGTGTGGCATTTGAGGTATACCTTTTTCTCTAATTTCTGCTAAGCTTAACTCAAAAAGGTCTTCATTCATAGGACCTACAGGTTCATATTGATTTTTTATACCGTCAAGTCCTGCAAGTAGCATTGCACTAAAAGCAAGATATGGGCAAGCAGTTGAATCAGGGAATCTTAACTCTATCCTTGTAGCGGCTTCTCCTGCACCATAAGGTATCCTGCAGCTTGCAGATCTGTTTTGGCTTGAGAAAGTTAGTATGCTTGGAGCTTCGAAGCCAGGTATTAATCTCTTGTAAGAGTTTGTCGATGCGTTTGTAAATGCCGCAACTGCATGAGCGTGTTTAAATACACCACCAATATACCATCTTGCTTCATCACTCAAGTTCGCATAATTTCCCTCTTTGTAGAAAAGGTTTTTGCCATCTTTCCAGATTGACTGGTGAGTGTGCATTCCGTTTCCATTGTCTCCGTAGAGTGGTTTTGGCATAAATGTTGCAGTTTTGCCGTTTAGATGCGCAACCATTTTCACAACATATTTATACTTTTGGACATTATCTCCGGCTTCTATGATATCGCCATATTTAACACCTATCTCGCCTTGAGCCTGGGCAACTTCGTGGTGACCCAAAGCAACTTCCAAGCCAACCTCTTCAAGAACTTGCATCATTTCCGCTCTTAGGTCAACCATAGAGTCGATTGGTTGAATAGGAAAGTAACCGCCTTTTGTTCTTGGTCTGTGTCCGGTGTTCATATCATCTATAAAAGTGGTAGGGTCATTCCACTCGCCCTCGCTTGAATTTACCTCATAATAAGCAGAGTTTATCTCATCTTTTATCTTAACATCATCAAAGATGAAAAATTCATTTTCAGGACCAAAATATGCTTCATTGCCTATACCAGACTCTTGAAGGTATTTTAGAGTCTTTTTGGCTATACTTCTTGGGCACTTCTCGTAAAGCTCGCCTTTATATATATCAAATACATCGCAGATAACTATAACAGTAGGATCAGCCGTAAAAGGGTCTAAAAATGCTGTCGGGACATCCGGCTTTAAAATCATATCAGACTCATTTATAGGCTGCCAAGCCTCTATGGAACTACCGTCAAAAGGGATACCGGAAACTAGCATATCCTCATTAACCGCACTTAGGTTATATGTTATATGATGCCATGTACCTTTGATATCGGTAAATCTAAAATCGATAAATTTTACCTCATTCTCTTCGCAAAATTCATAGAATTCTACAACACTGTTAACAAATTTTCCCATATATTCTCTCCTTGCTTAAATTTTTCATTATGATAGCATATTTATTTTAAGAGGGTGATGAAAAAGTGATTAAAAATTAATCAATTCTCTATCTCTATTTTTAAAAACTGCACATTTTTTATATCCGAATCTTTTAACTACTTGTAGGAGTTCTTTAGCTCCAGCTCCTATATCTTCAGGCTTGTGAGCATCACTTCCAAAGGTTATAGGTATCTCGTATTCGCTTATAAGTTCCATAAGTTTTTCTCCCGGATATATCTCTTTGCAGGGTTTTCTAAGCCCGGCGCTATTTAACTCCACAACCATATCGGCATCTTTTATAGCCTTGATGGCATCTTGTGCTATAACTCTTATATCTTTTTTAGGCAAGAAATTAAAAAGTTTCATAAGATCTATATGACCTACTATATCAAACAGTCCACTTTTTGCCATATCTTTTATAGCATCAAAATAGTCTCTCCACAAAAGATCTAAGTCTCTGTTTTTATAATCTTTTATAAATTCCGGGTTGTCAAAACCCCATCCATCTAAAAAGTGAACTGAACCTATCAGATAATCAACCTTAGCTTTCAACACTCTTTTATCCATATAACCGGGTAGATAATCAACCTCATATCCAAGAAGAATATCTAAATCTTTACTATATCTCTCTTTCAATATTAAAACTTTTGACTCATACAAGGGCATCTCATCAAAGCTCATCCTGTACTTCTTGTCAAAATCCATAGGAGCATGATCGCTAAAACCAAAATATTTTGTCCCGTTTTTTATAGCTTTGAGCACAAACTCATCCATCTCACCGCTGGCGTGATTGCAAAGTTTTGTATGGTTATGAATATCTACTAACATCTATACATCCAATTTTAATTTAATACAAATTATATTATAATATAGCAAATATTTTTATAAAACGGGAGAAAGGTATGACTCAGGAAGAACTTGATGCTCTTATGGCAGGAGGGCTTGATGATGACGATATGGAAGAGGATGTTGTAGAAGATGAAGAAGAAAATGGCAACAATGTAGATAAAGAGAGTGAAAAAAGCAACGAATCCACTTCTGAAGATTACAAACTAGAAGGCGCCAAAACCTGGCCTCCACCGCCACCTACCGAAGATCACAAGGTAGTTGAACAACTTGATGATGTTACAAGAGACTCCGAGGTAAAGGCTACGGAGATATTTGATAAGCTTGAAGCTATCAGTGACTTTACCATGCAGGTTGAAAACGATGCTAATGATGTATTGGATATTGCTAAAAAAGATATAGAGGTATTTAAAAAACTGACAGATAAATTTCCTCATGTTCAAGTTTTCAAAGAGAGACTTGAAGCAAATGAGGAGGCCACGGAAAAGATAGAAAATCTTATAAGCAATGCCCAAATGTCAAGTGACGAGATCATGATGATAATGGATATAATGCAGTATCAAGATATCCACAGGCAAAAGATAGAGAGGGTTATAAATGTTATAAGAACTTTGGCAAGTTATATGAACTCACTCTTTTCGGCCAGTAAAGAGGATGACAAGAGGGTAGGATCTGCTGTTCATATAGCAGGAGATACCTCTACTGAAGATGTTGTAAGCAATGATGATATAGAGGCTCTTATAGAACAGCTTGGTAAAAAATAGAGGAAAATTTGTGGATAAAAAAGTAGAGCTTTTGGCTCCTGCCGGCAATTTTGAGAAGCTAAAAATCGCTCTTGAGTATGGAGCGGATGCCGTTTATGGCGGAGTAAGTCATTTCTCTTTGAGGATCAGAAGCTCCAAAGAGTTTAGTTATGAGAGTTTTAAAGAGGCAGTTAGCTATACTCATAAAAAAGGTAAAAAGATATATGCAACGATTAACGGATTTCCTTTTAACTCTCAGATACCTCTTTTAGAAAAACATATAAAAAAGATGGCTGATTTGGGAGTCGATGCTTTTATAGTTTCAACTCCGGGAGTTGTTAGACTCTCAAAAGAGATAGCACCCAAGATGCCAATCCATCTTTCAACTCAGGCAAATGTCATGAACTATCTTGATGCACTTTTTTATAGAGAAGTTGGTGTAAAAAGAATCATAGTTGCCAGAGAGGTGGGGCTTAAAGATTTAAAAGAGATAAAAAAGAGAGTTCCCGATATGGAGTTTGAGATATTTGTCCATGGCTCGATGTGTTTTGCATATAGCGGCAGATGTCTTATAAGCTCACTTCAAAGCGGAAGGGTGCCAAACAGGGGGAGTTGTGCCAATGATTGTAGATTTCCTTACACTTTGTATGCCAAAAATGAGGAGAGCGGAGCACTTTTGAAGATAGAAGAGGATGAAAACGGCACACATATAATGAATGCCAAAGATTTAAACCTCTCCTCCTATGTGGATGAGATACTAAAAAGTGGAGTTGTGGACTCATTAAAGATAGAGGGTAGGACAAAAAGCCCCTACTATGTTGCTGTAACAACAAGAGCTTATAGAATGGCTATAGATGATTTTTACAAAGGAGAGTTTGAAGCCAAAAAGTATGAAAAGGAGCTTCTAACTACAAAACATAGAGGTTTTAGTGATGGCTATTTGGTTAAAAGACCTTTTGAAAAAGATGGCACTCAAAATCTTGAAGAGTCTATAAGCGAAGGAACTCACCAGGTATATGCCATAGTTGATGAAGAGGGTGAGCATTTTTTTGCAAGGGACAGGGTAGAGCCCGGTGTTGGTTACGAAATAGTAACGCCTTTAAATGCCAAGATAGTTAGGTGTAAAAATGAGATAGGGGAAATTTTTAAAAAAGAGGGACTATGGCAGATAGTTTTTAATAAGATAGAGACAAAAAATGGAAAAGTACTTGAAGCAATTCACAGCGGCAATACAAATCCGGTAAAATTACCTTGTAAACTACCGGCATTTAGTTTTTTTAGAAGAGAGGTAAATGTATGAAATTTGTATCTATTATAATGGGTAGCAAAAGTGACTTTGAAGTTATGAATGAGTGTATAAAAATACTCGAAAAGTTTTATGTGCCTTATGAGATTATCATCTCTTCGGCTCACAGAAGTCCAAAAAGGACTTATGACTATGTGAAAAATGCCGAGTTAAAAGGTGCCAGGGTGTTTATAGCCGGAGCCGGTATGGCAGCGCATTTGGCTGGAGCAATTGCGGCAAATACTACTAAACCGGTCATCGGAGTGCCTTTAAAAGGCGGAGCTTTAGATGGGCTTGATGCACTTTTAAGCACCGTTCAAATGCCGGCAGGTATGCCTGTAGCAACTCTTGCTATGGGTAAAGCCGGAGCTATCAATGCAGCGTATCTTTCTATGCAGATTTTAGCTTTGGAGGATGAAGACTTAAGAGCTAAACTGCAAGAGGATAGAGTTTTAAAAGCCAAAAAGGTTGAGATAGACTCCCAATCCGTAGAAAAATTTATATAGGGGTTTTTATGCAGAACTGGCTGGAGTTTGATGATTTTTGTAAACTTGTAGATCTTGATAAGAGTGTTGTTAAAGATATGATAGAAAGAGGTGTTCTTGTAAGTAAAAATGAAGGTGAAAAGATCTATATAGAAGCTACAAAAGGTGCTGTCGCAGTTATGCCTAAAGAGAGCAGGGAGCTAAATAAAGAGGTCTCTTTAGGGCTAGGTGCTGAGTTTGTGGAGAAGACTATAGGAACTATCTTGGAGCTTCATAAAGAGGTACTTGACAGCAAAGATGAAACCGTTGAAGTTTTAAAAGAGGAGAACAATTTTTTAAAAGAGGCTCTTTTATCTTTGCAAACTCTTTATGATGAAGATAGAAAAACCATAGAGGCTTTACAGGCTCAAGTAAAAGATGTGCAAAAAGAGCTTGAATTTTGTCGAAGAAAGTATAAAATGATGTGGAATAAGGCGATAGAAAATTATAACAAAGGAGGGAAAAATGGATAAAAAAACTCAAAAAAGAGTAGTTTTGTTTACTGCTCCCGGATGTCACTGGTGTACAACTGCCAAAAACCACTTCAAGCAACACGGTATAAAATTTAGAGCCATAGATATAAGCAGAGATAAAGCTGCTGCCAAAGATTGCGAAAGACATGGATGCAGAGGTGTTCCTGTAGTGATGATAGGAAGCAGATGGATTTGCGGATTTGATAAAAACAAAATAAACAGAGAATTGGGATTGAAAGGATAATATGTGTTAAATTTTTCACAAATGCTGCTCAAACTGCAGGAGTTTTGGGCAAATGAGGGTTGTAATGTGGTGCAGCCTTATGATCTTCCTGCAGGTGCGGGAACTTTTCACAATGCAACTTTTTTAAGAAGTCTCGGCAAAAAACCTTGGAGTGCAGCTTATGTTGCACCATCAAGAAGACCGACTGACGGTAGATACGGTGAAAATCCAAACAGGCTTGGAAGTTACTATCAGTTTCAAGTTATCATAAAACCTAGCCCTGATAATATCCAGGAGCTTTATCTAAAGAGTTTGGAGTTTTTAGGATTGGATTTGAAAAAGCATGATGTTAGGTTTGTCGAAGATAACTGGGAGAGTCCGACTCTTGGAGCTTGGGGGCTTGGTTGGGAGGTTTGGATAGATGGTATGGAAGTGACCCAGTTTACCTACTTTCAACAGGTAGGTGGCTTTGCCTGTCATCCGATTTCAGTCGAGATAACTTATGGGGTTGAGAGACTTGCTATGTATCTACAAAACAGAGATAGTGTCTTTGATATAGTATGGAGTGAGAATGAAAATGGAGTAACTACATACGGCGATGTTCACAAAGAGAGCGAGTATGAATTTAGCAAATACAACTTTGAAGTAGCTGATGTTGATATGCTTTTTAGGCAGTTTGAAAGTGCTCAAAAAGAGTGTAAAAACTGTCTTGAGGCTAACTTGCCTCTGCCGGCTTATGATCAATGCCTTATAGCATCTCATACATTCAATGTCCTGGATGCCAGAAAAGCTATCTCAGTAACAAGCAGACAAAACTATATACTAAAGATAAGAGAACTTGCTAAGGGTTGTGCCGGAAAATATCTTGAAGTCATAGAGGAAAAAGCATCTTGAAGATAGCTGAAATTTATGAGATATTAGATAGTATAGCACCTTTTGAGCTTCAAGAAGAGTGGGATAATAGCGGCATCATAATAGGTGCAAAAAGTAGTGAATTTGATAAAGTGTATCTAAGCTTAGATGTAGATAGTGAGCTTTTGGATAAAATTGAGGAAAATTCACTTCTTATCACCCATCATCCGCTTATCTTTAGAGGGGTAAAAAAGATAGATTTTGATAGTTACCCTACAAACCTTGTGCAGAAAATGGTAAAAAAAGATATAAAGCTTATAAGTTTGCATACTAACTATGACAAAGCAAAGCTCAACAGATTTGTTGCGGAAGATATTTTGGGTTATAAGGTGATAGAGTGTGATGAGTTTATCTGCTACTTTGAAGTTGAGGATAGATTTGCAAATTTTTACCAAGATATTACAAAAAGGTTAAAGCTACCTTGTGTGAAGATTGTTGAGTCAAAGGATTTTATAAAAACTGCAGCATTGACAACCGGAAGTGGGGCTGAGTTCATATCAAAAGTAGAGGCTGATTGCTTTTTAACGGGAGATATAAAATACCATCAAGCTTATGAAGCTAAAGAGAATGGTTTGAGTCTTATTGAGATAGGACATTTTGAGAGTGAGATATTTTTTGCTGAAAGTCTGAGTAAAAATTTGAAAAATTTTGATATTCAGGCTATAATTGCAAATTCAAAAAACCCATTTACATATAAATAAGGAAAAAGATGAACAGATATTTAGAACAGCTAATCGAGTTATCCAAAATCGATAAGGAGATAGACTCTTTTGAGCCAAAAATTGAAGCTATAAAAAAAGAGCTCTTTTTGGTTCAGAAAAAAGAGGACGAATTGGTTCAAAAAAAAGATACTCTTTTGGAAGAGAAAAAAGAGAATGAGCTAAAGATAAGACAACACGAGCTTCATATAGCAGAACTCAGTGAAAAGCTAAACGATATAAACAAAAAGAGCGCTGCTGTAAAAAGTGAAAAAGAGATGAAAGCGCTTCAGCTTGAAGAAGATATAACAAAAGAGCAACTTGACTTTGCAAACGAAGAGATAGAGAGGCTACAAAAAGCAAATGAGCTTAAAGATGAGTTTGTTTTGGAGATAGAAGAGGAGCTTAAAGAGGTTCAAAAAGTAGTAGAAGCTACGAAAGCAGAAGTTGAAGAGAAACTTGCCAACTTGGAAAAAGAGCGAGCGGAAGTTTACGCAAAAAGAGAGAAGCTTCTTGGCAAAATCAACCAAAAAATACTCGAGTTTTATCACAAAGTTAGAAAGTGGGCCGGCAATACAACCGTTGTGCCTGTAAAAAAACAGGCATGTTATGGATGCTACATGAGAATAAATGATAAAACTTATGCTGCAGTTATAAAGAGTGAAGATATAGTTACCTGCCCGCACTGTGGCAGGATCCTTTATGTAGAAGAGACTACCGAAGAAGAGTGATAGCACTTCTTTACTATCTTTTGGCAGTGCTTGTTTATATAGCGGCACTGCCGTATCTTATCTTTCTCTCATTTAAAAAGAAGTATAAAGACGCAATCCCCGCTAGATTTTTTTTATATAAAAATCCTTTTTTTAAAAGTAGCAATATATGGTTTCATGCCTGCTCTTTAGGAGAGGTAAAGTCTCTAGAGTCTGTTGTAGAAGCTTTGAAGCAAGATGTAAATATAAGCGTTATCACTGATACCGGTTTTAAAGAGGCAAGCAGGCTTACTAAAAGTGTAAGATATCTTCCATTTGAGATATTTCAACCCTTCTGGCAAAAAAAGAGTCCGGTTTTGGTTGTTTTGGAAGCTGAACTATGGTATATGCTCTTTCTTGTAGCAAAAAGAAGAGGCGATAAGACTATACTTTTAAATGCAAGGATTTCAGATAACTCATACAAATCATATAAAAGATTTGCTTTTTTTTATAAGAAAATTTTTGAAAATATTGATGAGGTTTTTGCCCAAAGCATCAAGGATAAAGAGAGACTCCTTGAGCTAGGAGCAAAAGAGGTTAAAGTGTTGGGCAATATCAAAAATGCGATGAATTTTAAAATAACAAAGAGATACAAAAAACCGGAAGATAGAAGAGTGATAATCTTCGCAAGCACTCATGAGGGTGAAGAGGAGTTAATACTCTCGCATCTAAAGAAAGAAAAAAATGATACTCTCATAGTTGTGCCAAGACATCCTGAGAGATTTAAAAAGGTGGATGATCTGCTATTAGCTTATGCAAGCACAAACTCTCTAAAATATAAAAAGATTGATGAGGGTTTGGAAGCAGATATAATTTTATGTGACAAAATGGGCGAACTTATCAATCTATATGCAATTAGTGATATAGTTTTATTATGCGGCTCTTTTGTAGATGGTATAGGCGGGCATAACCCTTTGGAGCCGGCTAATTTTAACAATATTATAATAAGTGGCAGATACACATTTAACCAAAACGCACTTTTTGATAAAGTTGAAAATATCTATGTATGCGATCTGAAAGAGATAAACACTCTACTGAAAGAGAGTCTTCAAAAAGCTTATATAAAAGAGAAGTTTGACCTATCGCCACTAATAGATAGTATAAAATTAACCCAATCTTAAAAATCCACCCGAGGCAAGGCCTCGAAAATATTTTAAGTTTGGCAAAAGGATCGAAATTGTTTTATGAGATAAAAGATGGATTTGTTATCATTAATGTTAAGGCATTGCCAAACTCCAGCAAGAATGTTATAGCTGAAGTTTTGGATGATACCCTGAAAGTAAAAATAAAAGCACCGGCAGTTGAAGGAGCAGCCAATAAAGAGCTTGTAAAATTCTTTTCAAAAGAGTTTAAAGTAGCAAAGAGTGATGTTGAATTTATAGGAGGAGCGACCAGCAAAAGAAAAAGGATAAAACTTCCTATAAATGAAAAGATAAAAAAATTTTTAGAGGAAAAATATGAAAGCCAAAGCGTATAAATTGCTCTCAAAGCAAGAAGATATATCAAACAGAGCGGCAAAAGAGTTGATAGATAGAGGATTGGTGTTTGTTGGGGGTAAAAAGATTACGGTTGCCAGAGGTGAAGTAGATGTAAAAACGAGATTTAAAATCCAAAAAATTCAAAAATCAAAGGTAATCTTTGAGG
>Ga0256840_1000563_pt1 | contig 37621 bp, 31 predicted proteins | sample 355202metaG_FD_185969 | JGI IMG/M metagenome (GOLD analysis project Ga0256840, IMG submission 185969) | Hydrothermal vent microbial communities from Mid Atlantic Ridge, Atlantic Ocean - 355-202 | ecosystem: Environmental > Aquatic > Marine > Hydrothermal vents | place: Atlantic Ocean: Mid...
TCATCGCGATCATAAAAAAACGACTTGGAATTAAGGAAAATCTCTACACAATTCTACAGGTCTTGAGTATCACAGTATTAAAAAAAACTCCATTAGTTCAGTATGTTACTGGATCAGCTTACAAAAAACGAGAAACCGCCTAACGTTATCCAGTTGAAATTATTTGATTAAACGTTGGGACACTAGTGTTCACTCTTATCATTATTTTGAAAAAATCCAGACTGTATCACCAGCTACCACTCACGAGTTCAGGTTAAATTCAGTTTTTCATTTTTGAATGAATTCGTAAAAACTTAATAATCGAATGGCTGAAGTAAAAACACTTCATGTGCGAAGTTCACTTTTGTTTGATTTCATCGTGTACCGAGATATCATATATTGAACAACAAATGGAACTACCAGGCAGGTGAATACTTTTTACGAAACCATCATTATCTAACCCTATTATCTGCCATGAAATTACGCTTTTTCACTGCCTTTCTTGTACTGTTATTATCCATCAGCAGCACAACTGCTCAGGCTAATAAAATTGCCTACATCGACATCACTTCTGCCAACGCCAGAAAGATAAACATTGCTGTTCCCTGGTTTGTGAACAGTGACCAGCCAGGACGTCTCCAGAATCTTGGCCGCGATCTTGCCGACACCCTTGCCGGGTCCTTGGTTTTCCATGGGATATTTAATCTTATTCCCGGTGAACGTTACGGAAACAGACAGGACACAAATTGGAAATCAACTGGAGCCGATTTTGTTGTTCTTGGCACTTACACACTTTCGGCCAAAGGGATGACCATAGAAATCCGCCTCCTTGATGTCGCAGGCGGTGATATGCTCATGGGAAAACGCTACAATGGCAAAAGAGATCACCAGCAAAGCATGCTATTTCGTTTTACCGACTCTGTGGTTAAGGAAATGACAGGTGAATCTGGTATTTCATCCAGTAAAATTGCCTTTGTCTCTGACAGTAATGGCCACAAGGAAGCATACCTCACAGACATACTTGGTCAGAAGGTTCGCCAAATAACCCGACATAAAAATCTTGTCGTATCGCCTCGCTTCCTGCCGGGTGGCAGGTATATGACCTACACGTCCTACCATTCAGGTAATTCAAATCTCTATATCACTGACCTGAAACAGAGCAGAACCACACGTCCCCTATCCAGAAGAAGCGGAATGAATCTCGCCCCGGCATGGTCGCCTGATGGCAAAAGGATGATTCTCACTTTGAGTAAAGATGGTAATCCAGACCTTTTTCTTCTCGACAGAAAGGGGAAGATCATTAAACAGCTCACTAGGAGATCGGGGATCAATGTCTCCCCTACCTGGTCCCCTGACGGAAAACAGGTCGCCTTTGTATCAGATCGCAGTGGCCGACCACAGATATACCTTATGACCCTGGGAAATGGCAAGATGCAGCGTCTCACTTTTAAAGGGCGTGAAAATGCAGAACCTGACTGGTCTCCGAAGGGAGATCTTATAACCTATTCCAGTCTTGTAGATGGCTCCTATCAGATTTTCACCATCGCAACCGTACCAGGTTCCAGCCCCAGGCAGATTACCAACGGGCCAGGACAACATGAATCACCTACCTGGTCACCTGACGGAAAACAGATTCTCTTTTCACTTCGTAAAGGTCAAAATCAGAAAATTTATGCTGTATTGAAAAACGGCACCCATATGCGGAAGCTTTTTAACATCAATGGTAATCAAACCTACCCGCGTTGGACAAGAAGCCAAGACTAACTCTACAATTTTATATACAGGCAACGTCATGAAAAAGAAATATATCACCGCTTTCCTTGTACTTAGTTTCTTACTACTCCTCAGTAGCTGCGCATCCCAGCAGGATGTCCAGGCTTTGAATTATCATGTTCGGTCCATCAATAAAAAACTTGATGATATGAAAGTCAACACAGTTGATCAGATGCAGCAGAGACAGGCGATGTCCTCAGGACAACTTGATCAACTGCAAGTCGACATCCTGAAACTCAAAAGTAAACTTGAAGAGAACAACCATAAAAACAGGATGCTTGAAGAGCAGAACAAAGAATTACAGTTGGCCGTTGAGCGTCTTGCCTCCCAACTTGAAGGTAAGCTCAACCTCAAGCTTTCCGAACTTGACTCCAAGATTGCCAGTCAAAAAGAGACATTAACTGCACTTCAGCTGGCACGAATTCAGGATGCCGAACGACGTTCAAGGGCCGCAAAACTCGCAGCTGATGCCGCCATGCAAAAAGCACAACAGGCAGCTCTTGCAAGAAACAGCGGCGCTAAGTCAATCGTTCATATCAAGGCTATTTCCAAAAAGGTACTTTTCCAACAAGGCACAAGGTCTAACATAAAGGTAAACCCCATAGCAACAACACCCAAAAGTTCAGATTCAACGAAACCCTCGAGAAGTACTCCACCTGCGCAAACGGCAGTCGTTGAGCAGGTAGATAATTATGCAAGTGGCATGCAAAGCTACCGTGATGCCGATTATAGAAAGGCCTATAAATATTTCCAAAAAAGTATTTCTGACAAAGGATCAAGGAGCAGTGTGATCACCTCTAGGTATATGATGGGTGAATCGCTCTTTAAACTCGGACAATATGATCAGGCTATCATTGAATACCAGCAGATAATTTCCAATTTCCCCGGTAATCCTCAGGCTGCTAAAGCTCTTTTACGCCAGGGGGAGGCATTTGAGCAGCTATCTGATAAAGAAACAGCAAAGATAATTTACAAAAAGCTCATTGCCTCTTATGGCTCATCACCTGAAGCTGCAACGGCAAAGAAAAAGATTTCCTCCCTGTAATTGGGTATGACTACTTCCGGCCAAACACCCAATGGATAAAATTCGCCTGGACGAGTTACTGATATTGAAAGGACTTGCTGAGAATCTGCAACAGGCTCAGGGATTCATAGGTGCGGGCCATGTCACGGTGAATGAGACGCGTGCCGACAAGGCTGGTATGCTTTTCAGAGAGGATAACACCCCTGTCGTTAAAGAACGCTGCCCCTATGTTTCAAGGGGAGGGTACAAGTTAAAAGGGGGGCTTGACAGGTTCTCCATTCACCCAGAGGGGTTAACCTGTGTTGACATCGGGGCATCCAGTGGAGGTTTCACAGACTGCCTGCTGCAGTACGGTGCCAGAAAAGTGTACGCAGTTGATGTTGCCTACGGAATGCTGGACTGGAAGTTACGCCAGGATGAGAGGGTGGTGGTCATAGAACGATTTAATGCCAGAAAAATCAGCCGGGAACAGATCCCAGAGAAAATTGACCTGGCTGTTATCGATGCTGCATTTATCTCCCTAACAAAACTTATTCCACCACTCATTCCCCTTTTCAGTGACAACCTGGCAATTATCTGTCTGATAAAACCACAGTTTGAACTTCCCCGCCATCTGATCCCCAAAGGCGGTGTCGTTCATGAACCGTTACACCACCAGCAGGCCATAGACAAGATATGTTCCTTTATTAAAGACATAGGCCTCAATGTCCAGGCAATGGAGCCGAGCCCCATACTTGGCCCCAAAGGCAACAGGGAGTTCCTGCTTTTCATAAACAACTGATACTTTTTCAGGAAAACTTTTTCCAGTCTCTTACCAGCTCAACAAGTGTCCTCACTGCAATACCAGAAGGACCTTTTGGTATATAACTCTTTTTTGTAAAATCCCAGGCAGTACCGGCAATATCAAGATGAACCCAGGGTGTATTCCCAACAAATTTTTGAAGATACGCTGCTGCAGTAATGGTTCCGGCAGGACGCCCTCCTGTATTTTTGATATCTGCAACATCTGACTCTATCTGTTCAGTATATTCTTCATCCAGTGGCAGCTGCCAGAGAGGTTCACCACTTTTATCTCCAGCTCTAATAACACGATCAATAAGCCCCTGATTATTCCCGAGAATGCCTGTGCGATGATGCCCGAGTCCGAGGATCACTGCTCCTGTCAAGGTGGCGAGATCCACAACACAAGTTGGCTTATAACGTTTTATTCCATAGGCCAGACTATCAGCAAGTATCAACCTACCTTCGGCATCGGTGTTGACTATTTCCGATGTAATACCACCATAATGTTTTATAATATCACCGGGTTTAAGTGCTGAGCTACCTCCCATATTATCTGTTGCAGGGATTATGGCAATGACGTTTACATCCGGTTGTTCTGCACCGACAACGCTCATGGCAGAGAGGGCCGCGGCCCCACCACACATATCATATTTCATATCCTGCATCCCAGCTGATGGTTTAAGACTCACCCCACCCGAATCAAAGGTGAGCCCTTTCCCTACAAAGAGAATGGTATCTGCCTTTTTCTTTGGTGCCTTATACTCAAGTATGACAAGTTTTGGCGGTTCAGAAGATCCCTGATTGACACCGAGTAGCCCTCCCATTTTAAGGCGTTTCATACCACCCTTACCAAGAACCGTACAGGTCATTTTGTGCTTCCCGGCAAGTTCTCTTGCATACACGGCAAAACTGGTGGGAGTCCAGCCATTTCCAGGTTCATTGGCCATATCGCGAGCTTTGCAGGCGGCTCTGGCAGAATTCACAGCACGACTAATTCCCTTCTCAATTTTGCCATTATTTTCACTTCCTGAAGAAAAACCAACGATTTCTTTTATTCCTTTAAAACTCCTTTTTTCCTTTTTACTGCTTTTACTCTTATATTTCTCAAAACGATAATCACCAAGCAATATTCCTTCCACAAGACTTTCAACACCATCCTCACCAACGCTAGACAATAGATTGTCCAGACAAATACCAAGGTGTGAGCTCTTTGTTTTTCTTGCCTCAGTGGCGATGAGACCACCGGTTTTTCGTAAGAGTTCACGCGTTTTATTGTTATTTTTTTCCTCTACATTTCCGAGAGAAGCAATAAAAACCCGGCTGACATTAAGCTTTTTCTTTGCACTTCCTGATGGATAGAAAAGAAGAGTGTCCCCCTGTTTACCCTTGAAATCACCAATGGATATTGCATCGTCCAACTCCTGCTCAACAACATTTGGACCTCTGATTATTTTTTCTTTGTTGTTTAAAAAAGGGGTATAAATGAGCAGATCACCATCAAACGTATCCGGTTTTTTTCTGCTCAAACGAATTGTTGTATCGGTCACTGAAAAGCCTCCAATAGTATTTAACCTGCATCTGTGGGTGTTCCGATGATGATGCAGCCTGGTTTTTTTAACATGGATGATTACGAGTTGTGTACCTATCGTTCAATATGTTGTCAAAAAAACCGATCACGAATCCGTTTGGATTCAGGTTTAATTAACTTACTATAGCGCCTCACAACTATTTGGCAAAGAATTAAAAGACAAGTATAATAGGAAAAAAATCAGTCTTCTTCCAACATTGGAGTACCTTTTGACAAGTACACTTATTTTTTCCATTAGCCTGGCGATCGCCGTTTCCGCCTTCTGCTCAATCCTTGAAGCAGTTCTTTATTCCATCTCCTCAAGCCAGGTGGAAATGCTGAAAAAACAAGGGCACAATTCCGCCGCGCTTCTCCAGGAGTTACGTGATGATATCGATGAACCTATCACGGCAATCCTCACTCTAAATACCATCGCCCACACCATTGGTGCCGCGGTGGCCGGCGCTGCAGCAGCTGTTGTATTTGGTGAACAGAATCTTATTCTCTTTTCCATACTCTTTACTTTGGCGATCCTCCTCTTTTCAGAAATCCTACCTAAAACCATTGGAGTAAGTTACGCCGTCTTACTCGCACCCTACATAGCACGTCCACTTCACTGGATGGTTATTATTTTAAAGCCTATTGTCTGGCTGTGTCAATTAATGACTAGACTCATCCCACAGCCTGAAAACAACGACTCTATTTCAGCAGAAGAGCTTCAAACTATTGCCGCACTGTCACGACAGTCAGGAGAAATTGGGGCCGATCAGGAGCGGGTAATTTTCAACATTCTTGAACTTGGAAGCAGAATAGTGCGTGATGTTATGACTCCTCGAACCGTCACTTTCACACTTGACGAAACATTGACTGTTGCTGAGGTTATGGAGAACAAAACGCCACTGTCAAGTCACAGTAGAGTTCCGGTATATTTGGGGGAAGCCGATAACGTCACCGGTATCATTATGCGTCGCGATGTGCTGCTCGCTGCAGCAGAACAGCGATACAGCACCCAGCTTTCAACGCTTAAATCCCCTGTTCACTTTGTAGCGGAAACATCTCCGCTAAACCGTGTTCTAGTGGAATTTTTTGAAATGCATCAACATCTCTTTGTTGTGGTTGACGAATATGGTGCTGTTACCGGGGTAATATCAATGGAAGATGTGCTTGAGGAGATTGTCGGCAGAGAAATAATGGATGAATCAGATAAAACAAAGGATATGCGTGAACTTGCCAGGAAGCTGAACAGAAGAATCCCCTCAATCAAAAACAAATAACAGATCAATCCGACAGGGCATCCAGACGTATTGTCAGCTTAGCAGGAATACCATCACGTAGGATTGCAACTTCAACCTGATCTCCCACCGCATATTTTTCCAACTCATTTCTGATGTCATCATAAGAGGTCACCTTATTCCCCTGAATGGCAGTGATGATATCGCCAATTACTATTTCGTTGCCATACTGGGTTGTCGGCCTGATCCCGGCCTTATGCGCCGGCCCCCCCTGCTCCACACCGAGTACCAGCACTCCTTCCCCCTCAATACCAAGTCGCCTTACAAGTCTTGCATCGGCAAGAGAGGCGCCGATACCAGGACGGATCAGCTTTCCACTTCTGATAAGTTGTGGTATTACCCTGTTTATTTCACTGACCGGTACAGCAAAACCAATCCCAGCATAAGCACCTGAGGGAGAATAAATAGCTGTGTTTACACCGATAAGACGTCCAGCACTGTCAAGGAGCGGTCCACCTGAGTTGCCGGGATTAATTGCCGCATCGGTCTGAATCATATTGCGGATGGTTCGCCCTGTTATAGCCTTAATTTCACGACCAAGTGCTGAAATAATTCCAGCGGTAATGGTCTGATCCAGACCAAAAGGGTTGCCAACAGCAAACACCTTTTGCCCTACCTGAAGGTCAATTGACTCACCCACCGGAATAGGTTTAAGAAGATGCGATGGAGCATTTATCTGTAAGACCGCAAGGTCTTTATCAGGTGCGGCACCGACCAGTACGGCCTTCCAGGTGGAATGATCAGCCATGGTAACCTCTATCCTGCTGGCATCATTGATCACATGAAAATTGGTAACCACCCTGCCCTGGTTGTCCCAGACAAACCCGGTTCCTGTTCCCCGCGGTATTTCCACTGCATTCAGGGAAAACATATTCCTCCGAATGGCAATGGTTGTAATATAGACAACAGAAGGTGAGATATTTTTGAATATTTCTATGGTATTTTTTTCATCTTCTGCAAGGTCCCCCCTTGCGGTAATGGCTCTCGGGGTCGCTGCTGGGTCAAATAATCTGTTTTCAAAGGGCCTGAAAAGCAGCCAAGTTCCCAGCAGGAATAAAATAAGGATGGCAAACGGCGAGACTCTGCCTGACGTTGATCTCAGCATGTTGTAGGTATGGCAATCAGAGATTGAGGAGAAATTTAGCGATCATGAAATAGGCAAGAACGCCGAGAATATCAATGGCTGTGGTGACAAAGGGGCCTGTTGCAATGGCCGCATCAATATCAAAACGTTTTAGAATCAACGGGATGATGGTTCCTATGGTTGCAGCCATAGCCATGGAAAAGAAAATCGACAGACCTACCACCAACCCAAGGAGTTTTGGTTCTGCGTAACCAAAATAGGCAAGAACGCCTAAAAAACTGCCATACAGAACTCCTAGAATAATCCCGACCCGCATCTCTTTAAAAACGATTTTGTGAAAATCGTCCATGTTAATCCGACCAGTTGCTATACCACGGACAACAATGGTTGACGATTGAGTGGCGATATTTCCACCCATTCCCATGACAATAGGAATAAATGATGCCAGAGCAAGTACCTGGGTTAACTCTTTTTCAAATGCACCAATAATAAAAAGAGCCATAACCCCGCCAATCCAGGAGGCAAAGAGCCATGGTGCCCGTAGAACTGCATTTTCGGTTGTAGACTTAAGCAAGATCTCACGATCTTTACCAGCACCGGCCATCTGTAGAAAAGCCTCAGTGGCTTCCTCACGCATCACGTCAATGATATCATCAACTGTGACAATCCCAACCAGGCGATAACTGGCATCAACCACAGGAACAGCAAGAATGTTATACTGGGAAATTACATGAGCTACTTCTTCCTGATCCGTGTCTGTAGTTACGGAAAGAACATTCTCCCGCATGATATTCTTGAGTTGTCTGTGAGGGGGATTGGTGAGTAATTCACGCAGAGAAACAACACCGGCGAGTTTTCCGTCCCCAAAAGTTATATAGAGATAAAAGACCATCTCCTTTTCTTCACTGCGTTTCTGAACCTTGGCTATGGCCTCTCCAACAGTCAGTTCCTCATCAAGATACATGAAATCAGGCGACATGAGTCCACCTGCAGTTTCCGGATGATACTGAAGCAGCTCATCCACTTCTTCACGGTCAGCCTGTTCCATCTGGGCACGGATGGCAGCTCCAAATTCATCGGGCAATGCCTCTATAATGTCAGCAGCATCATCTGACGCCATTTCGCTGATAACGTCTGCCATAAACTGGGGTGTGAGGTTTTCAACAAGTGGTACCATGACAGACTCATCAAGTTCACTTAAGAACTCTCCAACCTGATCAGTCTGGGCGAGAATATTGAAAACCTCATTTCGTTCAAGCTCAGTAAGATGCCTGAACACCCATGCAGTGTCAGCCGGGTGAGTCTTACTAATCAACTTAAGGAGGTGCTCCGTTGCTCCGCGGCGGTTTAATCTGCGGATCATATCAAGCAGAAGTTTGCCTTCCGTACCTATAAGTTCTTTCTTTTCTCTAGATTGCATTGTCAGCACCAGTTTAACGACAGCTACATTTGCTCTGTTTAAGAAACCCCGCAAGCTTGACTTCCTAAGTGAATAACACTACATGATACTACCAGTATGACGAATCCGTCAATTTGATTTAACCGTTTAGCTCAAAAATCCATATTTAATACATGAACGAGACTTCCAGTAATCCAGACACCACCCCAGAAGACCTGAACGCACTCTTCACTACTGCCTGCAATCACCACGAAAACAACGAATTTGAAAAGGCGGTCACAGTCTATAATCACATTATATCCCTGATTCCTCCCTCAGCCCTGCTCCATTTTAACTGCGGCCTGGCATTGTATGAACTTGGCCGACACAATGAGGCAGATGAACAATACAGAATTGCATTGAAAACAGATGCAATGGATCCGGATATTCCTTATAACCATGGCCTCAACCTGAGGCGTCTTGGTCAAATTTCTGAAGCCATAACGTCCTTTCAACAGGTATTAGCCCTTGGTGACACATCAGTGGACACCCTATACAACCTTGCGCTCTGCCATCAAGATCTTGAACAGTTAAAAGAAGCTGAACAGCTCTACACAACAATTCTTGCAACAGTTCCAGGTCATACAGCAAGCCTCAACAACTATGCCTACCTCTGTCATAAATCAGGTTCGATATCCAAGGCAATAGAACTTTACAGCAGACTCCTCGAGATAAATCCAGATCATTATGCGGCTCGACATATGTTCAATTCTCTCTCCGGTAAGACACCAGATTCCGCACCACTTGAGTATGTTGAGACCGTATTCGACAACTATGCTGATAATTTTGAAAAAAGCCTGGTAGAAAAACTTCATTACAAAACTCCTTCTTTACTTAAGGAATTATACCTTCGCCATTTCAGCAATGACCCTGAAAAAAATTGCCTCGACCTCGGCTGCGGCACAGGACTTGCCGGATTGGAATTCAGAAGCTACTGTTCAAGCCTCACCGGCCTTGATATTTCAGAAAAAATGCTTCAAAAAGCCGCAGATAAAAACATCTACGACAATCTTGTCAAAGATGACATCCTTCATTATCTACAGGTAAGCAGTGACGTTTTCGATATGATTCTGGCAGCTGATGTCTTCACATATCTCGGCGATCTGAGTCCGATTTTTTTCGAATGTACTGCAAGAAGCAGTACCGGCGCTCTACTTCTCTTTTCAGTAGAAGAATCTACTGCTGATCAGTTTGAATTAAAGGCCACCGGCCGTTTTGGACACTCCCTAGACTACATCAGGAAACTCAGCAAAGACCATGGCTGGACACTGAAGGAAGTAAGCTCATCTCAACTGCGACAAGACAAGGGAAACTGGATAAACGGCCACCTGCTACTCCTTGAAAAGAATTAGCAGGTGGCCAAACCAATTAGCGTCCGATGATGACACAACCATTTTTTTGACCTCAGCATACCATATTTTCCGGTACAAAGAGAACAACCATGAAACCGTCACGGATTCAGGTTACCAGCTTGTCAGACGGGATCACATGACAAAGCCACTACGCTGAACAAACCAGCATATCAAAAGCCCTGACGACATGGACAAGAGCCCCATCATACGTAAATGTTCCGCTTTCATTTCACTTATCCTGCGTAACCATTCTTTCATGGATTCCGGGGAGGCAACATAGGGAATACCTTCAACTATCAAGACCATACCTAAAAGTAATAATAATATTTTCATACCTTTTCCCTTGTAATTTGAAACTTTTCCACGGGTAAGAGCCCAGACAGCATCACTGAGACCTCTTGCAATTTCACAAAACTATTACTAGTGTGATATTAAATATTTTCACTGTTAAACAGACCACAAAATGAGCACAATAAAAACATGAGTGACACAAAACAATCAAAATATAGTGAAGCTGGCGTTGATATCGACAAGGGTAATGCATTTGTTCATGGGATTAAAGACATTGTCAAATCAACGCACCAACGGGGAGTTCTCAATGACATTGGTGGCTTCTCCAGTCTTTTTGCCATTGATACCGACAAGTATAAACAACCTGTACTGGTTACCTCAACAGACGGTGTCGGTACCAAGCTTGATATAGCTAAAAGATGCGGCAAACATGACACAATAGGGATCGATCTTGTTGCCATGTGTGTAAATGATATCATCGTGGGTGGTGCAAAGCCACTCTGTTTTCTTGATTATTACTCAGTGGGAAAACTTGAACTTGACGTTGCCACAGAAGTAGTAAAAGGAATAGCCGAAGGCTGTATTCAGTCGAAATGTTCTCTTGTAGGCGGTGAAACAGCCGAGATGCCAGGACTCTATAAAGCCGGTGACTACGACCTTGCCGGATTTGTTGTGGGCATAGGAGACCGTGACGAACTCATCGATGGAACAGATATCAGGGTTGGAAATAAAATTATAGGCCTTAAATCTTCCGGCCTTCATTCAAACGGTTTTTCCCTGGTTCGTAAAATTTGTTTCACAGACCACGATCTCAGTGTCGATGACCACATTGAAAGTCTTGGAAGTACACTGGGTGAAGAACTCCTTAAACCCACCAGAATTTATGTACAATCTGTACTTGCAGTACTCAAACATTATAAGATTAATGGTATTGTGCATAACACAGGAGGTGGATTTATTGATAATATTCCACGGATCCTGCCTGCTGGATGTAAGGCTGAGATCGATTGCAGGAGCTGGCAGCCCCCCCCCATCTTTACATTCCTTGCCGAAAAAGGAAGTGTTCCGAGGGAGGAAATGTATCGCACATTCAATATGGGCATAGGCATGCTGCTGGCAGTTGATGACGATATTGTCGAAGATGTGATCCATCGTTTCCATGCGCATGGTGAAGAGGCCTTTGTCATAGGTGAAATAACACCACTAAAAGGTGACGACGAACAAGTAGACCTGCAATTTCAAGATATCTAGATTCCCGCCGTTGGTATGTTCTTTTTTGGCTGCAGCAGTATCCACCAAATCACAAGATAAAAAAAGCTTGAGCGCCCCATGACGCTCAAGCTTTTTTTTATTCAGAGTTCAGGGAAATATTACAGTTGCTGCGGGCATCCTTTCAGCCCACCCCACAGTCACTGGTACCACCCTGGATCTTATCCAGTGCATGGGCAAGTGCAGGTAAAAGTACGGCAATATTCTCTCTGGCCGCCTTCTCACTACCCGGCAGGTTAATTATCAGGCTATTCCCCCTAATCCCAGCCTTTCCCCTTGAGAGAACGGCATTGGGTGTTTTCTTCAGGCTTTCTGCCCGCATGGCCTCTGCCATCCCAGGTATTTCTTTTTCAATAACCCCTGTCATGGCCTCCGGGGTCACATCCGTTGGAGCTACCCCGGTACCACCAGTGCTGATAATAATATCAATTTTCTCATCATCTACCCATGATATGAGGGTTTTCTGTATGGCCTCAATATTATCAGGGATAATAGAGTAAGCCTTCTCTCTGTAGCCCAGATCAGCAAGAGTCTTCACCAGATATGGTCCACTGGTATCCTGCCGCTCGCCACGTGAACCTTTATCACTCATGGTCAGGACACCAAATGAGAATTTCCCTGTGTCTATTTTCATTTACGCAACACCTTCTGTCTAAACCTGAATCCGTAACGGCTTCGTGATTAGTATCTTGTTTCTTATTTATCCTGTGCTGCAGCTATAATCTTTTCAGCAATCTGAGATGGAACTTCTTCATAGTGAGAAAATTCAACCGTAAATTTTCCTAGGCCACCGGTCATCGCAGTAAGATCTGCTGCATACAGCAGTACCTCAGCCTGGGGTACCTGGGCATTAATAATCTCATAGCCCTGGTCTGAGTCCATCCCCATAACCTTTCCGCGACGTGAGTTAAGGTCACCCATCACATCACCGACATGATCCTTGTCCACCATGATGGTCATATCCACATACGGTTCAAGAAGTATAAGACCTGCCTCCTGGGCACCTTTTTTAAAGGCAAGAGATCCAGCAATCTTAAAGGCCATTTCGGAGGAATCAACGTTGTGGTGTGAACCGTCAATTAGACTGATTTTAATATCTACCACAGGGTACCCGGCCAGAACACCTTTTTCCATGGCCTCTACAATACCTTTCTCAACGGCAGGTCGGTACTGTTGAGGAATCACCCCACCGACGATCTTATCTTCAAATTCAAACCCGTTCCCATTGGTTGGACTTATCTCAATAGTACAGTCACCAAACTGACCCCGCCCACCACTCTGCTTTTTATGTTTTCCCTGTACTGTGGCAGTACCACGAATAGTTTCCTTGTAAGGGATCTTGGGTACAGAGAGCTCCATTTCAACCCCAAACTTTCGTGTAATCCTGGCACCAACCACTTCAAGGTGTACCTTTCCAACACCAGATATGAGGACCTCACCTGTTTGCGGTTCTCGGGACAGCCGTAAGGTAAGATCTTCGTCAAGCATTCTGGTAATTGAGGAAAACAACTTTTCCTCATCACCCTTACTGGCCTTGATGGCATAAGAAATAACAGGTTCAAGCACATCAAGATCATCAAAGACAATAGGCGCCGAAGCATCGCACAGTGTGTCACCGGTTGTGGTTTCTTTTAGCTTGGCAACAGCAACTATCATACCGGGCCCTGCACTGTCTACCGCACGCTGTTCCTTCCCCTCTGGAAGAAACAGTTGTCCAAAACGCTCTTCAACCCCCTTGCTTGAGTTGTAAAAAGAATCACCTGAAAGGGTTCCAGAATAAATTTTAAAAATAGTGAGTCTTCCAGCATAAGGATCAGCCATTGTTTTAAACACCTGGGCCGAGAATTTTTCGTCAAGGGCAGGTTTTCTTTCAACAGGCTCACCAGAGGCATCAACACCCATTACGTCAGGCCGGTCAGCTGGAGATGGCATGAACTCATTTATAACATCAAGCAATGGGGATGTTCCAAAATTACTTGTGGCGGCACCGACACATACCGGAACAATGATTCCAGTTACAACACCATTTCTCAAACCACTCTTGAGATCTTCCTGGGAGAGTTCACCATCTTCAAGAAACTTTTCAATGAGATCATCATCTGTCTCTGCAACATTTTCCATCAAGCTTTCTCGGTATTCATTCACGCTGTCGATCATATCAGCAGGAATTTCTGTTTCTGTTACTGCACCGGACTCCCCATCAAAAAGATAAGCTTTTTCAGTTATTATATTCACAAGGCCACAAAAAGACTCCTCCTCACCAATGGGAAGATGGATAACCACTGGAGTTACTGGTAAAGACTCTTTAATCTGTTCAAGGGTCCGGCTGAAATCAGCACGTTCCCGATCAAGTTTGTTGATCATGATCACAGCGGGCAGCGATCTATCTGCTATAAATCGGGCAAACTTTATGGTCTGCCCTTTCACACCGAGAACTGCTCCAACTATGAATACTGTACTGTCAACAACCTGAGTTGCAATATACGTTTCATTGAGAAAATTATCATCACCAGGGGTGTCCATCAAAAAGACATCATGCTTTTTCCATGAGTAGTTATGGAAAGAAGTGTTTATTGATATATTTCGCTGCAACTCTTCATCGTCAAAATCCAAGGCAGAACTGCCATCATCAACTTTCCCAAGACGCTTAATCTTACCAGCCGTGAACAACATAGCCTCAGCCAAAGAGGTTTTCCCACAATTTCCATGTCCAATGATCACGATGTTTCTTATCTTATTGATATCCTGCATGCAAACCTCCTTGAAAATAACGGTGATGCCTTAGTCTCGTCGATGAAAAATACGAATTCTTTCTCAACAGGGTTGACTCCCTGTTCCGGCCTGACAAATCTTAACAAACTACTATCCATATATTCAACATTTCTAATGAAAGTCAAGGATGTTCACCAATTCAGTGGTACATTGGCCGGAATTAATAAAAAGGATATTTTGAGGATGAGTTTATCTGGTAAAGGTGGTAAATAAACTGTACAATTTAAAACTTCTATTGTCCTTCCGATTTATAATTTTTTTTCCCAGCCATTACGTGAAAAAAGAAGCAAAACAGAGTGGTAATATAGCAAAGTCTGCTGGCACTGTCTCAATAGCTGTTATGTGCAGTCGGGTTCTCGGACTTGTCAGGGAGCAGATTTTCGCAGCTATGTTTGGTGCAGGAATGGCTTATGACGCCTTTGTTGTCGCCTTTCGGATTCCAAACCTGTTGCGCGATCTTTTTGCTGAAGGTGCGCTTTCCGCTGCCTTTATCACCGTTTTCACCGATTACGACACCAATCGAAGCAAAGAAGAAACATGGCAGCTCGCCTCCAATGTCATCGTATTTTTCGGAATATTGCTCTCTATCCTCACCCTGCTCGGTAGCTACTATGCAGAACCCCTGGTGAATCTCCTTGCTGCAGACTTCTCACAGGTGAATGGAAAGATCGAGCTCACCATCTGGCTTACCAGAATCATGCTGCCATTTCTTGTCTTTATATCTCTCTCTGCCGTGGTTATGGGGATTCTGAACGCTAAAGGGAAGTTCTTTATCCCAGCCATGGCCTCAGCCTTCTTCAACCTTGGATCCATCGTTGGAGGTGTCAGCCTGGCCCTGATTCTACCAAACTTCGGATACCCTGCAATTGTTGGTATGGCTTGTGGGACACTACTTGGTGGAATATTGCAGCTTATAATACAGTTTCCGACACTTGCCAGATGCGGATTCAAATTCATCCCTAGGCTTCGCATACAAGATCCTGGTCTGAAAAAAATTATCTTTTTAATGATTCCTGCAGTAATCGGGCTCTCCCCAACCCAGATTAATATTTTTATTAACACCAACTTTGCCTCTTCATGTGTGGAAGGTTCTGTTTCCTGGCTCAACTATGCATTCAGGCTCGTGCAACTTCCCATCGGAGTTTTCGGTGTAGCACTTTCCATTGCTGCCATGCCGGTGCTTGCCAGACATGCCGCAAAAAACGACGTTAAGGGCATGAAAGAAACAATGGCATCTTCACTTACCATGGTTTTCAGTCTTACAATTCCTGCAACCATCGGACTTATCCTCCTCTCACAGCCTATCATTCACGTCATCTTTGAAAGAGGTGCCTTCACTTCTCTGGACACTATTGCCACAGCCAATACCCTGACCCTTTATGCCATAGGCCTTTTTGCCTATTCTTCCAATAAAATTTTAGTGCCTGTCTTTTATGCCCTTGAAAACACAAAATACCCTCTCATCGCCTCTTTCATCGCTGTTGCAAGTAATTATTTCATTATCAAGCAGACCATTGACAGCTATCAACACCTGGCTATAGCCTTTGCCACATCCTGCTCAATGATAATTAATTTCCTTTTTCTAAGTATCGTTCTCTATTGGAAAATAGGTGGGTACCCCCTTGCATATCTTATTCGAGCACTTGGAAAAATAATAGCTGCCGGTATTGTTATGGCTGGATTCATCATGCTTTCCAAAAAGTATCTGATGGTAGCATTTAATAATAACCTTTTGCTGTCAACCATGCTCCTTCTCGTGATCATCACTACAGCTGCAATCATTTATGGCTCTGTTCTCCACCTCCTTAAACTTCAGGAGCTTACCTCTGTTACTCTTAAAATCCGCGAGAAATTCACACGATAAACAGCTCTGCTATTTATTTTTTCATTAAAAAAGCACTTGCTTTATTCGCTATACCACATAGAGTATCTTAAAAAGCGAATTCTTAAAGAATTACCTATTTGCAGTAATCGTAAAAACTGTGCAGCTTTCCTGATTGGGTTGCACAGTTTTTTTATTTATGAGTCTAGCCAATCAGGTTGGTATATATATGAAAAATTTTAATGAACTTGGCATTAACAGCGACATCCTCAAGGGTCTTGCATCACTTAACTTTGAAAACCCCACCCCTGTACAAGAAGAGGTCATTCCTCTTATGCTTGAAAAGCGGGTGGATCTGGTCAGTCTTGCACAAACCGGAACCGGGAAAACCGCGGCCTTTGGAATTCCTCTTATCCAACAATCCAATCCCGCAAAAAAACATACTCAATGCCTGGTTCTCTGCCCAACCAGAGAACTTTGCGTCCAGGTCGCAAGAGATCTGGAATCTTTTGCCAGATTTATCCCTAAAATGAAAATACTCGCCGTATATGGCGGGGCACGAATTGATCAGCAGATGAACAGCCTTCGCAAAGGCGTGCAGATTGTCGTTGCAACCCCTGGACGTCTGAAGGATCTTATCAGCAGGAAAGCTGTGGATCTGTCCAAGGTAAACTATGTAGTCTTTGATGAAGCAGACGAAATGCTGCAGATGGGATTTCAGGATGAACTCACTGCCATTCTCGCCAGCACCCCGAAAAAGAAAAACACCCTGCTCTTTTCTGCAACCATGCCAAAAGAGGTCGCATCAATATCCAGAAAATATATGAGCAATCCCGTTGAACTCACCATTGGAACCAAAAATGCGGGAGCTGAAAATGTACGGCACGAATTTTATTTGGTCCACCAGAGGAATCGCTATGCAGCACTCAAGCGAATAGTTGACAACAGCCCTGACAACTACTCAATCATTTTCTGCAGAACTCGCAGAGAAACCAATGAGGTTGCCCATAAACTCATCCAGGACGGCTATAATGCAGATGCGCTCCATGGTGACCTGTCCCAGGCCCAGCGTGATCAAGTCATGGGTAAATTCAGATGCAGAAATATCCAAATTCTTGTGGCAACAGATGTTGCTGCCCGGGGCCTTGATGTGAACGACTTGAGTCACGTCATAAACTATAACCTTCCGGATGAGCCAGCTGCTTATACTCATCGTAGTGGTCGTACAGGAAGGGCCGGACGTAAGGGAACTTCAATCGTCATTGTGACCTCAAAGGAAAAGTACAAACTGCGCCTTATTGAAAAGAAAATACAAAAACAGTTTATTCAGTGCAAGATCCCCACTGGCCTGGAAATCTGCAGAAAACAACTCGTCAGTCAGATCGACAGAGTGAATAATGTCACCGTAAATAATGAGCAGATTGCACCATTATTTGATGAAATTGAAGATAAACTCGGGCACCTTAGCCGTGAAGAAATGATTAAACGTTTCGTCTCCCTTGAATTCAATAGATTTCTCGAATACTACAAAAATGCACCAGATCTTAATGCCACATCTCAGTCACAATCTGCAGGTCGCCGCCATGATCGCGACCGTAGGGATTCCAGACCTGAGCTGCACCCAAAAAATAAGTTCACAACATTCAGTATCAACGTGGGCAGAAGGCAGGGAATCATGCCGCAGGGGTTAATAGGAAAAATTAATGAGATCCAGGATGTGGGACGAATAAAGATCGGTCGAATTGAAATTTTAAGGAACTCAGCCACCCTTGAGGTGGATAGCAGATACACAGCCCAAGTTCTTGGAGCATTCCAGCGATCTGAAATAAACGGTAAGACTGTTAATATTGAAGTTGCGAAATTAACAGGTCCCAAAAAGAAGTATCAAGGAAAACGCAAGGGGAATTTCCATAGCAAGGGACGCAAACCCCAGTTTGCATAGAATACCCTCAGTTACAGGAGAGTTATCGTTTATAACTCTCCTGTAAATTATTATGCATCTACAGTTATCCCTGCTGCTCTTTGTCTATCTTTTCCCTCAGTTCCTCAATTTCACTCTTCAGAGCAGCCACATCACTTTTTTTAGCAAGGTCCATCTTATCCAAAACAGTGGCCATTATTTCTTCAACCTGTTTCTGCAACTCTTTACGTGACTCATCAGAACGAGCCAGAAGATCATCAACTAGAGCCTTCCCTTCCTCTTCACTCATCTTCCCCTTTTCGACAAAATCTCTGGCTAGCTCTTCAATTTTTTCCTTAGTTAAGGCTGCCACCCCAACTCCGGTCAACAGTGTTTTTTTTACTAAATCAATCATCACTTCCTCCTTTGATTTTATCAAAAAACTCATTGGCGACTGCCTTTGCCTCTTTAATACTTTTACTGTTCTGTACCCCGGTCGCAAAATGATGACCAAAGGTGAAATTTGAACTGTAATAGTGAGTAAACTGCTTCAAACGGCCCAAGCGCCGTTCCGGTAAAAATCGTTCACTTAGCAACTCTATAAAACGAAAATAAACATCTTTGAAATTTATTCCAGTATCTATGTCTAAATTATAAATATTTTTTGCGATGTCAGCAAACAACCATGGCTTACAGACAGCCCCCCTGCCTATCATCAACCCATCAGCTTCAGATTGTTCAAGACAGTTAGCAGCATCTTCGACGCTAAAGATCCCACCGTTTGCAATAACAGGTACTTTTACAGCTTTTTTTACCTTGGCTACCCAACCCCAGCGAGGTTTTCTGCAGAATTTTTCACCTTGCAGACGGGCATGTACGGTCAACAGATCTATCCCTTCATCTTCGAGCATCCTGCAGAAGGAAAGCAGGCTATCCTGATCAAGAGTTTTTCCCAGGCGAATCTTGGCACTTATTGGTAATGATGTAGCTAAGCGTAAACAGCGTACCATATTTCGCACCTCAGTTGGTCCCATAAATGACCCTGCTCCAAGTTTTCGGACAGCAGGAGCGGGACAGCCAAGATTTAAATCTATTCCCTGCGCATTGAGTTGGTGCAGTCGGTTAACTGCAGGGACTATATCTTGACCTGGGCCAGCAAAGATCTGGTAGATAAATGGTGTTTCAGCCGGAGTGCGGCAAAGAAATGGAGAAACTGTCTCGTTCTCGATTGGAAGTCTGGTAACAGAAAGCATCTCACTGAAAAACAGTCCTATACCACCGAGTTCCAAGATGAGGATCCGTAACGCGGAATGGGAAAGCCCGACCATGGGAGCTAGAGCCAGAGGAGGACTGCAGGGAACAGAGTTTTGCAGCATCAACGCGTCACACATCGAGCGCCTCCAAAGTCAGCAAATCCATACTGCAATTATACTGTCTGTGACTTCTTTTACTGAATACTGACAATGTTTTTTACGGTTTTGGAAGGGATGGTTTCGTTGAATAAAACATGAACCGAATAATCACTCTCCACATAACGCTGCAAACGAACCGCAACTATTACCCCCTGACATTCAAAGGTGCCACCTGTACCATCTTCCAGGATGGTTTTAATACCACGGCCCAGCAGCAATCTGGCATTTTCTTTCCGGGAAATTTTTATATAAAATGAGAACCCACCTTCAGAAAAATCAACTATCTCTCCGTTAAAACTTCTCATGCTCGGATTTCCATATTCATCCAGCAAGGTATGTTTCACAAGAATAGTTACAGGAAATCGTGGATATTGGCGGCGATCCTCTCCTGACATTTCAAGGAGTTCAGGGATTTTTTCACTTTTCTCACAATACTTCAGCAGGCACGATTCAAGACCCGGGTACTGATCCAGTAATTCAAGAAATTTCTTTCTTTCAAGAACATGGATATTTGTCTTTCCTATGGCAGTGAGGGTAACTGTCCAGACGGAGACATCAAAAAACGGTACCGTACCGACAATGTCCCCAGGGCCAATTTTTTTTAAGAATATCTCATTCTTGCCTCTCCAGCAGGTCAATCTGGCCTGACCAGAATTAATAAAATAGAGAAAGGGATTGTTCGTTCCCTGTTCAACTATAATTGAACCGGACGTGTAATTTTTGGACTTTAAAATGTAGTAGAGTGCATTGAATTCGTCAGTGGTCAATGTACCATAAAGATCCTGCCAGATCGTCAGGTGATTGGAAGAAATAGAAGAATTTCGCTCCTCCTCTATACACTCACCTGCTTTAATCACCTCTGCCAGGGCATTGGGATCAACTTCAAGTATTCTGTCCCTCAACATTTCAGCGACATCAAAATTTTTATCTTTTGCTGCCTCCACACATTCTTCATAGAGGAGTTGGCCGGCTTCTGTGATTTTGCCTTTTCCAAGAAGAGCTGTCACCTCATCATTGATTTTCTGGACAACTCTCTTTGCAGGATCTCGGGTAGCAGGATCACCAACAAAGGAAACATCTTTTTCCAGTGGTTCTACAAATTCAACTTCCGGTTCTTCTGGTAGCTCATCTCTGGTGAATCTGGGTTTTAAAATTTGCAGACTCTGTATAACCACCTGAGAGACTGGATCATTCTCACGGTCAGGGTGATTACTTCTCTCTTCCAGGATCATTGTGAGCAGATTTACAGCGCGAATGGAATTGCTCAGGCGTACCTGAACAGCAAGCACCTGCAGCAGGTCATCACAAACTTTAGGTGAGTAATTGTCACGCAGTGCAAGAAGATCCAGGAAAGCTTCTGTTGTTTCTATTCCTCCTAATTGTCCGAGATAGCGAACAAGTCCTACCTTCAGTTCGTCATTTACCAGTGGCAGGGCTGCCAAAAGATATCTTCCGGGATTGTCAGTTGCGACTTCTGTGATACAGTCAATAACCTGCTGCTGAATTCTGATGTCTTCGTGTTCAAGACAGGGCATGATAAGGGGGATGAGTTCGGGGTCATCCATTGCAGTTATCATTAGGATGATATTGCGAATTCCATACCAGGGTAGGTTTTTCTGGAGATACTCTTTCAGTACAGAAACTGCTGCATACCCGGTAGCGGGAATGAGCCCTATAAGGCGAAGCCTATCCGCTTTTTCCTGACAGGAAAGGAGTGTATCAAGAAGGTGAATGGCAGCTTTTCTACCAAGGTGGATCAGAATTCGTTCGGCATTTTGTCTTCTTTCGCCACGGCCCCGGAGACAGACAATAGTTAACTCTTCAAGGATATAACTGGTGGCTATTTCTTCCTGAGCACGACTCACCACACTGCGAATTGCATTACTCTTCTCATTGATCCCGGATTGTATTTGATAAAACACTTCAAGGAGATAGTCGCATTCCTTCCAAAGCCCCTCTTCCAGCATACGAATACCGTGCTTTTGCAGCTGTTTACAGACAGTACCGCAAACTGACAGGAAAATGGTTTCAGCACGGAGCCATCGAAGCAATATCCCGGTAATAAGTTCAATAAGATCAGGATGTTCTTTTTTGTGCAACCCACTCATACAGAGACTTAAGGCCATCACCGCACGCTCTCTGAGCCTGGAGTCTTCACTGCATGCACACTCACCAAGATTTTCAAACAGTACCTTCACTCTGTCTCTATTGCCTGACTCACAGTAGGTAGAGATAATACCAGGAAGGTTCTCCATGAGTTCATCATTCAGCAAAACCTCACTACGCCCAATCTCAAGGTCATTAACAAGCTTAAACAATCGACGCTCAGCGCGCTGCTGCTCTTCCTGCAACAGGAGTTTCCTGGCTTTCTCCTGAGCCTCCTTTTGTTTATCAATATTAATTTCCATGAATTAGTGAATCACCTAATTAACATTCATTCTCCCTAAAATACGTATCATGAAAAGAGGGAGGAGTGTTGAATTAACAAGAGCTTAATGTGATACAGACAGTAAAACATTATAAAAAAAACCATTCAAATAACACAAGCAGTTCATATAAAGAAAATATTTCAAACCACTCGTTTCAGTCTTCCCTCCTCTGTTCTGAAAAAGAAAAGTGGAGAAAAAATGAAAACATACAATATACTACCACAATTATGAGAAATCTTACCACAGTAGTCAATTATTGAAAACAACTTTCAATTACAGGAAACGTCTTCCTCACTGAGCAAACGCTGCTGGGCACTCTTCAACTCAATCATATCTTTAAACACTGAGCGTGGCAGGAGTCTCCCTAAATTATTTTCTGCACCTGGATAATCATACTCAGCGGCAAGCCCGACTAGTACCGTAGCCATATCCATAGAGACAGGTACACCACGTCCTTTTTCGTACATATCAGCAAGAAAGATCTGTGCCGCAGGCCAGTCTTTTCTGGCTGCACAACGATACCAGCATGCGGCTTTGGAGAGATTTTTGTTCACTCCGTTCCCATATTCATACTTTAGACCTAAATAAAAACATGCCCCGCCCACATTACCGGTCGCTGCTTTTATCATCCACTTCAGGGCCTGTTTCTGATCTTTCGCTATTGTTTCTGTACCATACTCAAACAGTAACGCAGCAGCATACTGTGAATCAGGATCACCAGTCCCTGCAGCTTTCAGAATGTCCGCTTCGTAGCTCCCTGCAAACACAACGACAGGAAATAAAAACATGGCAATCAACAGTAGTTTCACATTATGAAACAAAAAAATACTTTTATCATGAATGCGTGAGCGTTCGCTGGTGCTGCAACCTATTTTTCTCAAATTGACCTCATTGCAAATTTCATATTTGCAGCTCAATCTGTAAAAAAAAAAACAGCCGCGACTCCTCTACAGAGGAAGCACTGCGGCTGTTTTAAAGAAAAACACATTCTGGCGAACTACTCGATGGGCTCTCCAAAGGCATTCAGAGCTCTCCCGGCAGTTGCATCTACGGTGACATACATAGTAAGGGTTGTGTCGGACATCTTACCATTTGGTTTAATATGCATCATGCATGTTTTACCTGGTTTGGTAAAGGCAAGAATGGCATACTGGGTGGAGACCTCACCTGCAAGTTTCCATTTGTTTTTCTTCATGGATGCAATAATGAACTCCTTCAGAGAATACATTTCGACCCTGCCGGAATAATGAATTATACCACCCCGGAAAGATTCGGTTCTGATGGACATACTCTCTTTGGATGAGTATGTCATTTCTGCGGGTATTTCAATATCATCATAGTTTCCGACAGTACTTGCCATACTGGGAAGGTCTTCTATTCCTTCAGCTGAGATGCTCCCTGTCTGGCTATTTCCAGGCATACATCCGCCTAGTGCAAAGAGAAAAACTGCTATTAAGCCAAAAATAACGCCACGATACCGATTCTTCCCATACTCCATAGTTATTTCTCCATTTTTTCTTGTTAACAGCATTATGCCCGATTTGAAAAACAATATCTATTCCAGTTATTAAATACTCTGCAAGACGTTGTTATCGGATAAATAGTTCAGCAAGCACATTTTGTCGAGTAATTTCATTACTGCACTAGGTCCCTCCATCTGTTCTCATGCCAGTCCCCCCAGACACATATATTTAATTTCAAGATACTCTTCTATACCGTATTTTGAGCCTTCTCGACCAATACCAGACTCCTTCATTCCTCCAAATGGCGCCGCCTCTGATGAAAGAATTCCGGTGTTTACTCCAACCATGCCATACTCAAGTGCTTCTGCAACCCGCCAGCACCTGGCCATATCACGACTGAAAAAATATGATGCAAGACCATATTCAGAATCATTGGCCATGGAAACCCCTTCATCTTCTTCCTTGAAAACAAAAAGGGGAGCAACAGGACCAAAGGTCTCTTCAGTTGCTATTTTCATATCTGTTGTAACGTTCATCAGAATGGTCGGTTCAAAGAAATACCCCCCAGCATCAGAACGCCTGCCGCCAGCAAGAATAGTAGCCCCCTTATCACAGGCATCTTTTATCTGATCCTCAACTTTTATAACAGCATTGAGGTCAATGAGTGGTCCCTGGTTCACTTCAGCATCAAAACCGGACCCAACCCGAAGCTGTTCCTTCACAGCAATGGTCAGTTTTTCAGCAAACTCCTGATACACACCTTCCTGAACAATAAATCTATTGGCACAGACACAGGTCTGTCCTGCATTTCTATATTTTGAGGAGACCGCATCAACCACAGCTGCATCGATATCGGCATCATCAAAAATGATAAAAGGTGCATGACCACCTAGTTCAAGTGAAACTTTTTTTACGCTTTTACTGCAGGCAGCCATAAGCTGCTTTCCAACAGGTGTTGAGCCGGTAAAACTCAGTTTACGAACAATGGAGCTTCCGGTGAATTCAGCACCAATTTCACGAGCAGCACCTGTAATTATATTAAGTACACCTTTGGGAATTCCTGCTCTATGGGCTAGTTCTGCCAGGGCAAATGCAGAATAAGGAGTCTGTACTGCAGGTTTTACAATAATTGTACATCCAGCTGCAAGTGCGGGGGCAACTTTTCTGGTAATCATGGCAGAAGGAAAATTCCAGGGGGTAATAGCAGCACAAACCCCAACCGGTTCTTTGAGTACAATAATTCTCTTCCCTTTCTGGGACATGGGAACAGTATCACCATAGACACGTTTTGCTTCTTCTGCAAACCACTCCACATAAGATGCGCCATAGAGTACTTCACCCTCTGCCTCTGCCAGTGGCTTTCCCTGTTCACTGGTCATGATTCGAGCAAGATCCTTTTTATGGGCATTGATCAGGTCGAACCAGTCCCTCAAATAAACAGAACGTTCTTTGGCTGTAAGCTTCCTCCAGAGCACAAATGCTCGTTGAGCTGCATCAATGGCGGCAGATGCCCCCCCCCCTCCAAGAGACGGTACTGTCCCCAAAAGCCTGTTATCTGCAGGGTTAAAGACATCTATGCTCTTGTCTGCACCGACCCACTCGCCGTTGATGTAGCATTTTTGTTTAAATAAAGCAGAATCCTGTAACTCCATTTGACACCTCTATGCAGACGTTTTGACTATATCCAGATATTGAATATCATACCTGAGTTCGCGACGATTCAGTGATTATTTTTTTACCATATTGATAAGCAAATTTAAACTTGATGACGTCGTAAAAACTCCTCACCTGCTTCGTTGCTGCATTTTTTGTTCAATTACAACGTACCTTACTTAATACGCAGAAATAAAACAAAAAATACGCGCCTCGCACTCGCAGGAAGTGCTCTTGGGGTGCATCTGAAGTTTTTCGAAGTATGCACTTACCACCTAGCCATCAGTGATTTTAACTTTTATAAGACCATCTAACTTAACAAACAGGTATATTAGTAAAAATCACTCACTGATCCAAACTGTAATTACCATAGGGTTTTGAAGAAATCATCAGCAGAATACCGGAGTTCCAAGTTACAGGAACATCTTCTCTCGACAAGAACCTGCCTGTGGAATACAGTGCGGTAAGTCTGTATAACACCAACCCTTCACAACAGGTCAACCACTGAAAAGATGAGTATAGCAACAGCCGTAGAGATCAAAAAAGAACCAATACGCTTAAGCCAGTTCCTGAAACTTGCCAATGTTGTCCAAGATGGCATTGAGGCCAAAATCAGAATCACAGAAGGTGATGTTTATGTGAACGGAGCCATTGAACTGCGCAGAGGAAGAAAACTGGTCTCAAACGACCTGGTTCTCATTGATAATATGCTCTTTCAGGTCACCAGGAAAGATTCCTAGTCTCTACCATCATGGAAGAGACACTTGGTCCGCTTGGATAGAATAAAATTTCACAGCATGCTCCACTCCTCGTAACTCTCTGGTATCTCCCTCTTTCACCGGAAAACTTCCCCTCATGTCCTTGTAAACAGAGTCTGTTATCAAAATTTGACCGGACTCTGTGGATGCCGCCAGCCGTTGTGCAATATTGACATCTGTTCCAATTACTGTGTAATCAAGTCTCCTTGAAGAACCCACATTTCCATGAAACATCTCTCCTCTGCTTATTCCAATCCCCAGTCCGAGCTGCTTGAAAATCGATGATTTCTGCAACCACTTACAACGTAATTCTTCAAATCCCTGTGAAAGTTCCACAGCTGTACAGATAGCAGCTTCTGATGGTTTTTCAAGCTCTATGGGGGCACCAAAAGCAACAAGAGCTGCATCCCCCATAAATTTATCCAGGGTTCCTTTCCAGGAAAAGGCCACCTCGGAGAACAGATCAAAAAACTGGGTCAGGAAGAGATGGATGTCTTCATGGGACAGGTGCTGAACAGCAAGAGTAAAGTTGCGAATATCAGCAAATAGTACACTGATCTCTCTCACCCCACCAATATCCATGATGTCTTTGCCTGAACTAAGCAGTATTTCAGCTACTTCTGGTGCAACATACTGTTCGAAAAGCGCCTTGGTACGAATGTTTTGTTCACGCTCCTCCATATAAATGACATTTTCAAGAGCCATGACTGCCTGGCCGCAAATAACAGAAAGCATTTCAATATCTGATTGACTGTAAACAACTTCCCTGGCAGTTTGACTGATATTCAAGACTCCCAGTACTTTTTCACGCCCTATCAGGGGAAAAGATATGGAGGCTGTAATTTCATCACGCTGTAAATGCTCTGCGAGTGGTGACTGTGCTTGAGTCTGCTTGTTTAAAATAACCGGTTCCCCGTGTTCATAGACCCAACCGGCAATCTTCTCACCGGATTTTATGGCAACATCCGCCGCTACGCTCTCAGCGATTCCCCTTGAGGCAACAACATGGAGACAGCTATCTTCCTCAACAAACATCATAAGAGAAATTGTGGGAACATCAATCTGAACCCCGATAGCCTCAAGAAGAAGTTCATACACCTCATGTAATGAGGTGGCAGCAATAAATTTTTCACTGAGTTTATAGAGTGGCAGGATAGTTTTAAGGCGGGTACGTTCCTCCTGAAGTGCTGCAGCACTTAACGCCTGATGAACCGCATCCACTAGCTCAGAGGCATTCAGCGGTTTATTAAGAACAGCACTTAATCCACTGTTCATGGCATTTACGACCATATCTTTATCAATATAGCCCGACACCAAAATGCCAATAACCCCGGGATATGTCTGCCTGATCATATCAAAAGTTTCCGCCCCGGTCATTCCGGGCAGCATGGCCTCGACAATGATAAGGTCAAACTGGGTGCGCAGTGCCATTTCAATGGCCTGTTCTCCACTATAGGCGCTGAAGACCTCATAACCATGATCACCGAGAGCAATACGACCCATGTCGACAATAAGTGCCTCGTCATCAATAATTAAAATCTTTTGAAGGGCCATGAATAACTAAACTCTTGGTTCTAATTTATTATGCAGCCAGCAATTGAGAAAAGATATCACTAATAGTAATTTCAATAAATGATACCATCAGCGACAAAAGCTTTCAAGGAAAAGGCCCAAGGATTTTTAATATTTACACCATAATGTTTAAATAGCGTAACACACCAAAAATTAAATTTAATTCAATAAAATTTTATTCCCTTCATTACTTGCAATCTCTTTACAGAATGGAGTATTGATATATTTCGATGAAATTTTTCCCTCTTTTGGTATACAACTGTTTATGGCCATAAAAACCCAAAAACCTCTTGCAGAACGGATGCGCCCGCAAAAGATTGATCAAATTGTGGGCCAGCAGAATATTCTTGGTAAGGGGAAGCTCCTTGACAGCACGCTTGGTACCGGATCATTGCCTTCCCTGATCCTCTGGGGTCCGCCTGGAACTGGCAAGACCACCCTTGCAAGAATCCTTGCAAAATCAACCACTGCCGACTTTGTCTACTTCTCAGCAGTTCTCTCCGGAGTCAGGGAGGTTCGTAAGAATGTCGACCGTGCCAGAAAACTCCAGAAAAGCGAACAACGGGGGACCATCTTTTTCATAGATGAAATCCACAGATTTAATAAAAGTCAACAGGATGCGCTTCTTCCCCATGTTGAGAGTGGCCTTTTTACGCTTATTGGTGCGACAACGGAAAATCCTTCCTTTGAGATCATATCCCCTCTTCTTTCAAGATGCCGGGTGCTGGTTCTCTCTTCATTGGCAACCGAGGATTTGAGCACTATTTTGCAACGTGCCCTCACTGACCACGACAATGGGCTGGGGTCACATGGTCTCTTATTTGGAGAAAACAGCCTTGATGCGTTGTGTGATTTAGCTGATGGTGACGCAAGGCGCGGACTCAACATCCTTGAGATTTCAGCATCCCTGGTTATGCACCGCATCAAGAGCCGTCCCGACAATCCTGCAACTATCACTGTGGACGATATAAGAGAAGCTACTCAACAATCAGTCCTTAAATATGATAAAAACGGAGACGAACACTACAATCTCATTTCTGCCCTCCATAAGAGCCTTCGCGATTCAGACCCTGACGGCAGCCTTTACTGGCTCTACAGAATGCTTAAGGCGGGAGAAGACCCTCTGTACCTCTGCAGGAGGCTCATTCGGTTTGCCTCTGAAGATATCGGTTTATCGGATCCCCAGGCCCTTATCCACACTCTTTCCTGCAGAGATGCTTACCACACCCTTGGACTCCCAGAGGGGAAGCTGGCTCTGGCACAGGCAGTCTGTTATCTTGCAACCGCTCCAAAGAGTCACAGTCTCTACAGAGCAGAATCGGAGGTTCGTCGCTGTATTACAAAAACCGGGTCACTTGAGGTTCCCCTACACCTGCGTAACGCCCCTACCAAACTTATGAAAGACCTTCATTACGGCAAAGGCTATCAATACGCCCACGAAGCAGAGAATGCCCTGGTTGCTCAAGATCACCTTCCCGGTGAAATCAGGTCACAGCAGTTTTACTTTCCAAGTACCCGCGGCTATGAGGCTCTTGTTAAGGAACGGCTGGAAAAATGGAAAATAATCCTTCAAAAGAGGACTGATAATGCTCAATAAAACACGTCACTCACACCTCCTGTTCAGCCTGTTTTTTCTTACGGTCTTCATCTTCAATATTGGTATCCCTGCGCCCGGATTCGCAAACCAGAGTAGCGCCATTCGCATATTCTACTCAGGAAATGTCAAAGGGGAAACAGAACCCTGTGGCTGAAGCTCAAAGCAACTGGGCGGTCTGTCCAAAAAAGTCTTTCAAATCAAAGCTCTTTCCAGAGATGGAAAGAGAGGAAAAATCCTCCTTGATGCAGGCAATCTCCTGTTCAAGCAAACGCGAATTAACCACGGAAAAAGCCAGGACAAGCTCGCGGCAACGACTATCATTGATATATACCGGGATCTTAACTATGACGCAGTAGGTGTCGGACCCCTTGACCTTGCTGCTGGAGCTGCATTTATCAAACCCAGTCTGAACCAGGGGTTTCCATGGATATCCGCCAACATAACAGACAAGAATGGTTCCCCAGTTTTTAGGCAGTTCACCCACAAAAAAGCAGGGTCCACTGAAATTATAATTACTGCAATCACAGCACCTCCAGGAAGAATTTTCAAAGATATTGAGGTACTCCCTTGGGAATCCGTTCTTCCTGAACTCTTCAAACGGATAAACGCAACAAAGAAGAATAAATTTCTTATTCTTCTTTCTACGTACTCCAATGAAGAAAATATCAGAATTGCAAGATTTTTCCCCGAAATCAGCCTGATCATCGGAGCTGACAGGCGCAAGGGGAACATCTCTCCCCAGCAGTATGACAATTGCCTCATTACCCAAACAGCAAAGCAGGGCAAATACCAGGGTGTGTTAGACATAAATCTTGGTACTACCCGCAAATGGGGCATAGAGAATGATGAAGAACTGGCCAACCTTCAAAACAGACTCGGTTCGCTCAACTGGCAGCTCAGCAGACTTGAGAAAAAAGAACAGCACGGAGAAAAAGAAAAAAACCGCCTTAAAGCCATAATACGTCTTCAGAAAGAAAAACAGGAACTGCATCAGCAGCTGTCTGCTCTACAGGAGACAATGGAAGAAGAAAAAAGATCAGGAACCAGAAACGATCATTTCAGCAACCGCTTCATTGCACTGGCCAAGAACCTGCCCAACGACCAGGCAACAAGAGTTAAAATAGGAGACCTCAACGAGGCAATACGAGCCCTTAACAGGAAGGCAAAGAAAACAGCAGGAAAATCACCTGACACATCCATAACTTCCCTGTCCTACGATATTGCAGGATCTGGGGTGTGTGAGACATGCCACCCTGCTCAGACAGAATTCTGGAAAAACACCAGACATGCTGCGGCATATGAGACTCTGGTTGCCAAGAGGAAGAATTTTGACCTTTCCTGCCTTGCATGTCACCTCACCCTCAATCTGCAAAACGCCACAATGGCTACCATGCAACAAACAAGTCTGCTGGCATTCCCTTCTGACTTACAGTCCGTTGGCTGTGAAACCTGTCATGGAGCAGGAAAAAAGCATAGCACCAGGCCTCAACAGTACCGTCTGGCAAAGAACCCAGGAAAGGAGGTCTGTCTCACTTGTCATACTAAGGAGCATGACAACAATTTTGATTATGATAGAAAACTGCAGCTGATAAGCTGCCCTGCCGGTTAATTGAACATTCGCCAAACAGAACGCACTTAAGTGTCCAAAAACGCAGTCAAGAGAGGGTGTAGCACCTTTCTTGACAAGGCTTCGTTGGCCTGACCATATATTCTGACACTTCCGTTTGGATCGATTTTCCATAAATCACCACGCAGAAGAGACAGACCGAAGCCTTTTTCCTGAAGAACTGTAAAAAGGCTATCCTGAGCATTGTCATCATCCCAGACGACTATCATTTCTCTGCGAAAATGTGGTTGGGTTGTGACCAACATAAGCACAAGAAATTCCAGATTCCTGTCTCTTTGATATTCTTTCAAGGTCTTTAAAATGTTTACATCCCTTTCGTGCAGACTGGCGCTATCCAGGCAAACCACAGCAACACCATATCGTATTTTCCCTATCTGATATTCTTTATAATCCCTACGCAGCAGATCAACAACCGTCATGCCATTAATATCATGTCGTTTCATCTGCAATATTTTAAACAAACGTTTTCCGTCAATTTCACATATTGCCGTTAGAACAGATGCCATAGCATTATCTGCTGCCGTGGCTTTTTTAGATCGTTGCGACAGATTCAGGGTATCTAGGAGTATGGCGGCTAGCAGTAGACAGGCAACATCTTTATCGATAAAAGCCCTCTCCCTAACAAATTCCTGGGCCACCAGGGTCGCAGTAGAGCCAACCTGCTGTATAATTCTTGGGGAAACTGTCTGAAAAAGACCACTATCATCATGATGATCTATAATTCCGGTAACCTTGGCAGAATACGGGTCTAAGGATAACCCTGGCTGATTGTGGTCAATGAGTACCAGACTGAAGTTTTCAGGGAACTCATCAAAAAGGACATCATCAATAAAAAGGAGATCATCAGGCATGATACCTGTTTTCAGCAACAGGTATGATATCTCTTTGCGCAGGGGAAAATCACAGCGAAAACAATTTACAACAGGGATGGCTGGAATGTCATGGTGGGTCGTACTCAGATATGCATAGCAAAGTGATGATACAGTGGAATCAAGATCCGCAGCTTCGTTACCTATAACTAAAATCTGAAAAGTCCCTGTCCTTTCTTTCAACGACGCGACATAGTCTCGAAACGAAAGCATGAATAATAAAGTCCCCTCAGCCTGACCCGGCATCACTTGAATAATGGAAGTTTATGTAAAAATCTCTTAAGCAAAGAGCCAGCCAAAAACATCTTTATAAAAAAAAGGGTGCTTTTGGAAAATCCAAAAACACCCTGAATAATAAAACCAGCTTCCAGAAAAAGCTATGATTGCTTCAGCAAACTAGCAGCCAAAAGCTTTCTGAAGATCTGGAACAACCTGTTTTTTACGACTCATCATACCATCAACCCACATGGAGGTTCCATCAATTTTTCCACCGAAAGCACCTTCGATAAGAGCTTCATCGTCGGAAACGACAACCAACTCTGTTCCTTCTTTCACAACATCGGTGAGCATTAAAAGTACGGTATGGCGACCATCAGCTTTAACTTCCCTAGCAGCAGCAAGGAGGTCATCACGGATGGCAGCAACTTGGTCAAGAGTGGCAAGCTCAAGCTGACCTACACCTACTTTCTTTCCGTTCATATCAAAATCTTTGTAGTCACGGAAGAGGAGGTCTTTTGCAGGAACACCATCAACTGAGGATTTTGCCTTGAGCATATCCATAAAAAGTACTTCGGTATCGTCAACACCGGCAATCACTTTCAGTTCTGCAACGGCAGCTTTGTCCTCATCGGTACAGGTCGGAGATTTAAAATTAACGGTATCGGAGAGGATCGCGGAAAGCATACCACCAGCGACATCCTTAGGAACAGCAACACCCGCGTCTTTAAACATCTTGTTCAAAACAGTTCCGGTACAGCCAACTGGTTCAACACGAACAAGAATAGGCTGATTGGTAGTTACATCACCAACTTTATGATGATCAACGATGGTCACAACTTCAGCATCAGTAATGTTTGCAGGAGCCTGACCAATATCACTGAAATCCACAAGAGCAACAGTCTTACCGGCAGCATCCATCATCTCTTCAGGAGCAGTAAGACCAAAACGCTCAAGAACTACTGTTGATTCCGGATTGAGGTCACTAAGGGATGACTGCATACATGCCTTGGCATCCTGGCCCTGGGCATTTAGAAGAGCTGCAAGCCCGATGGCTGCAGTTACTGAGTCGGTATCAGGATTTGAGTGGCCTGTTACGTGAATTGTCATGGTGTTTTCCTCCGTACACTTTATTTATTGAAATTTGTCCCATAACGGGATTCCTTAACTTCTTATAAATTGTTGGGAACAATAGTGCTTTAGGTGATCCGAGTCAAGTGGAAAACTAAATCCTAACGGAAAAATAATGGCACAAAAATTAGCATGATTGGTCGTGACTTTACCTCATACTTACTGTACAATATACATTCTTTATTTTAACGATATCCCTCTATCAATGACTTACTCAATGGATCCTTCTGAAGAAAAAAAACAGGACAAACCTGTCACGAAAAAGAAATCCAAACTGATTCCCCTCTTTCTACTCAGTCTTCTGGCAGCTACCATCCTCGGAATTGGCCTCTATTTCTACTCTGGCTCCAACCGTGATGTTCAATCTTCCTACTCGCCTGCTGCCTTGCCGGAAGTCCCTGCTCAACAATCTGACGAGTCTGTGCCCAGTGTTACTCCTGAGGGATCGGAACCTTCCCGGCAACAGGATATTGTTGAATCAAACATCATAAGACAACCCTCAATTTCTGAGACTGACACCTCAACAATACAGGATCCAACCGCTCCTCCCCATGATCCTTCTGCAATCCTAGCTGAGCGTACATCAGGTACACCAGCAGTTGAAGATGAACTTGATACAAGTAACGAGCCTTCGTCACCAATCAAACCAACTACTCCCGATGTTATAAAAATCTCCATCTGTGAGAAACCAGTTCAGCAGTTAAATGAGTTTTACAATACCCTTGACCAGCGGCCTTATATTGCAGAATACCTTCTATCAGAAGGCAGTGAGGAGCACTTTACGAATCTAATTCACAAACTCCTTGCAAATCCACCGCAGGTAACCAGGGAATCCGATGACCTCTATACCATCCTGAAAAACACAGCCCATTTCTTCAGAGTTTCTGGAAAAGACAATATCTTGATGATGAAAGGAATTCTTGATAATGAAAAGGGCAGCATAGAACAGGTACTAGCCAACTACTATTTCCTCATCACAACACCTGAGTGTAAAGAAAATACTATTGCAAAAGATATCGACCATGCAGCACTTTATGAATATGCCTGTTTTTTCTTAAATACCATGGGGGGGCGCCTGTATCTTTTTAGACGCGATTCCCTTTCGCGCATGGTTGTTACCTATTATGCGGTTCTTCTTGTGAACCGGGCCAATGAACAAAATAACAATCTCCATGGCATCGCTTTAAAACCACTGATTGACATGCTAATTGCAGAAATGGAGGCTGGAGGATCTTCTCTTCACTCTTCTGAAGAATATCTCGATACCCTGTATGACCTCAAAGAAAAATACCAGAACGAATAACTTTTATCGTACTGTGCTTGATTTCCAACACCTCAAAACATATAATAGTTGCAAGGGAATAGTAATGTTTTCTGAGAGTAGCGTGTCATGATGCAGGGAGTATCCCAGTCATACAGCAGTAGTGTTTATGCAACTAATCAAAATGGGGCCTTGTTTCGTGCAAATTCAAGAGTTCCAACCCTCTGGAAAGAATCAGAATTTGTCTCAGGTTCAGCACCATCTGAAGATAACGCCACCATCTCTTCTCTAGGTAGGCAACTTTCTAAAAATAACGAATTATCCAGCAACAATGAAGGCGCTAAAACCCAACCTCCCGAGGAACAAAACCTCACCCCTGAGGAACTCAAAACAATGGCTGAACTTCAAAAACGTGACACTGAAGTAAGGGCCCACGAACAGGCACATCTTTCAGCAGCTGGTCAATATGCTGCAGGGGGTGCTTCCTTTTCCTATGTGACAGGCCCCAATGGCAAACGTTATGCCAACGGAGGTGAAGTCCCCATAGATATTTCCAAAGAAAAAACACCAGAAGCAACCATACAGAAAATGCGGACAGTGCGGCGTGCAGCTCTGGCACCCGCAAACCCGTCAGGAGCTGACCGAAGTATTGCAGCCCAGGCAAGTTCCATAGAAACCGAGGCCATGAAGGAGTTACAGACCCAGTCGAAGGTTTCCGCATCCGTCTCCAACACAGCTGAAGATGGAAGTACTGCTGAGAGTGTTACAAACCGTCGTTCTGATACAGGTGGTGAAAAACAGGTTTCCAGTGTAGATACCTCTTCACAGATATCAGGGGTCAGTCGCAAATCCATGACTTCTTCATACCAGGCCATAGCAGCGCTTGCTGCCTGATCCTCACTTCGCTCTCAAAACATTGAAAACTATGGATCTTTCTACTTTCAACCAGTGTTTTTTTGACTTCCTGGAATCTTGCCCCACTCCTTTCCATACCACCAGCTTTATAGCCTCAAAACTTCAGGAAGCCGGTTTCACAGCACTCACAGAAAATGAGCCCTGGCAGATCAACAGCAGTACCGGCTACTATTGCTGCCGAGATAACGGCAGTATCATTGCCTTCAAAAGTAGCCCTGAGTCGAGCTTGGATTCCCCATGGAGGATGTGCGGCTCTCATTGCGACAGTCCGGCATTGCAGGTAAAGCCTAATGCCGTAAGAAAAGCTGTCCACGCCATGGATCAGCTCTGTGTTGAAGTATATGGGGGGCCTCTACTTGGTACTTGGTTTGACCGCGATCTTGGAATTGCCGGCCGTGTGACGCTTGTGGACGACACGGGTCAAATTCTCTTTCGTACCATCGATTTTAAACGACCCATGGCCATAATCCCCAGTCTGGCCATTCATCTTGACAAAACTGCCAACAAAGATCACACCATAGAAAAACAAAAACATCTTTACCCTCTACTCTGCCAGTCTCATGATAATAATCTTTCTGTAAAAGAACTTCTCCTCAAGCAACTTGGACACCAGTATTCCGATCTTTCCAACACAAAAATACTCGGCTATGACCTCTTCTGTTATGATACTCAAAAGCCCGCTTTAATCGGCACAAACAGAGATTTTATTGCTGCTGGTAGACTCGACAATCTTACAAGCTGTTATGTCGGGTTCAAGGCATTATTAGAAGATAACCTGACTGACAACTGTCTCCTGCTCTGCAGCAATCATGAAGAAATCGGCTCATCTTCTGTGGCAGGTGCCCAGGGAAACTTCCTGCGGTCAATTCTTGGCAGACTGCTTCCCGATATTTCACTGAAAAGCAGGATTATGAACAAATCATTCTTCATTTCAATGGACAACAGCCATGCTGTTCACCCCAATTTTGCAGAGAAGTATGACTCTCAACACCTTCCTCTTTTGAATCATGGCCCTGTAATTAAATATAACAGCAACCAGCGTTATGCGACCACATCGCGCTCAGCTGCACCCTATCAGATACTCTGTAATGAAGTGGATGTCCCCCACCAGTCATTTGTCATGAACAATGACATGATGTGTGGGGCAACCATTGGCCCCATAGCTGCCACCACCCTGGGAGTACAAACTGTTGATATCGGTGTCCCAAGCCTTGCCATGCACTCAATCAGGGAGACTACTGGAAGCAAAGACCCATACATGCTCTACCAGACCATTTGTCACTATTTCACACGGTCACAGCTTCCACAGGCCTGTAATTAATGCGAAATACATACGCCTCAATGATACTGTTCTCAATTTTCACCCTGCTTCTCACTATTGGCAATACTGAAGCAGCCGAATTACAGAGCAGTATTAACAAGTACAAGGGGGCAGAAGTAAGCTCCAGGACCCTTCGACAATTGGAACCCTATAATAAGTATATTGAATATTTTTCTCAGTTCACCTTTTTCAGGAAAAACCATAAAGTGAGTCCTGACTTTATTCGGGCACTGATCATTGCAGAATCAAACGTTGATCCCCGCGCAGTATCGCCCAAGAATGCTATGGGACTCGGACAGATCATACTCACCACGGGTCAGGAAGCAGCAAAGGAGATATCACGATCCAGGTTCTCCTTTGAATACGTAGATAAAGAAAAACTGAAAAATCTTAAGCGGGAAGATCTTTTTGATCCGGCAACAAACATATTACTTACCTGCTACCTTATTTCTAAATATAACTATAAGTTCAATGGAAAACTGGAACTGGTCCTCTCTGCATGGAACGCTGGCGAAAACCATAAGGCCCTCAGCGATGGGCGTCCAGTTCCTTACCAGGAGACAATGAACCTCATCGGAAAAATTAATGGCTATTACATTTCCCTGCTTCAGAAAAAGAAACGAATCACCATCTATTCAAGACCCTGATATCACTCACCCTACCAGACAAACAAATCAACCTGATGGACTATCCCTACGCTGCCATTTTCCCTGACAAAAACTCCTGTGGATTGACCTGCCAGAGGGGATTATTACTCGCATTTCTCAAAGAAAAAGTGGTTACTGCGGAACCTGAATAGATGGCTCCAATTTCCTTTTCTCCAAGACCAAAAAGTCTATCGTTTCCTTATTAATCTCCCTGACACTCATGACCGATGGGACAACGTGCTCTGATCTTCCTTGACATGGTCAGATGAAAAAGCGTGGTAGTGTCAAATATTTTTCGCACATTCTGTACAAGGTGGTCTCGCTTACTTTCGTTTTTCAATAAAAATCTTTTACCAAAGCTTTCAATTTCCGGTTAAGCTCGTTTAGTAGCGGATTGCAAGGCT
>Ga0256840_1000564_pt1 | contig 37602 bp, 36 predicted proteins | sample 355202metaG_FD_185969 | JGI IMG/M metagenome (GOLD analysis project Ga0256840, IMG submission 185969) | Hydrothermal vent microbial communities from Mid Atlantic Ridge, Atlantic Ocean - 355-202 | ecosystem: Environmental > Aquatic > Marine > Hydrothermal vents | place: Atlantic Ocean: Mid...
ACCTTGAGAGCGACACCGCCAAGCGCCGCCTTATGCGCCGCTTTGTGAGCCGCCTAAACACACGCTATGCCAGCCATGATACCGTGCGCGATTATGCCGAAAATCTGGGCGTAACCCCCACCCACCTTACTCGCGTATGCCGAGAAACGGCGGGCAAGCCGGCCACCAAGTTTATCCGAGAAAAAACCATGGAAGAGGCGCGCTATTTGCTCAAGGAAACCGACGCGAAAATCAACCGGATCGCGGCTGATCTTGGCTTCGCCTCCGCTGCGTATTTCACCCGCGTTTTCACCGAAACCGTCGGATATTCGCCAAAAACCTTCCGCAAAACCAACCAGAGGTAAAGCCATTTCTTGACCTACGCGCCCATTCGAGGTTTACTTTCAGAATAGTTGTTTCGAATTTATATAAGAGGTTTGCATGTCATTTTTCAAAGCGGTTGCGGGCGCAGCTCTGGCGCTGTCTGTCCTGTCATCTTCAGCCCAGGCTGGCATTTGGGATGATTACACATCCTTTAACACGCTGTATTCGCGCGGCTATTGGCGGCTGGACCTGAACCAACATTCTGATGGCTCGCAAAGCTGCGAAAGCCGCACTGTGAACGGCGATGATTACGTTTTTAACATGTTTACGCTCAGCGGTGGCGACTATGTTATCCAGTTTGAAAACCCGAGCTGGGATTTTGGCACCGAAGAACTCACCCAAGACTTCGTGGTGGAAATCGACCGCCGTGGGCCATGGAATATTTCCGGCACTAAGTGGAACAACAAAATCCGCACTGTAGTTACCCCACCGAGCAATGGTTTGAGCCGGTTTTTTAACGAGGTCGCGCGCGGCATCACGCTTTATTTACGCAATGATCGCGGCACCGAGATCGCCCGTTTCTCCCTGCGCGGCACCTCGGCTACGCTCAACCAGCACCGCGCCTGCGAGCGCCGGATTTTTAGCGGCTTCCGCAGCAATGATCCGTTTAACTAACCCCTGAGCACAGCTTTTTCAGGGTGCTCGCTTCAGAGCGCCCTTTTTACGGAGTCCCCATGCCACAGCCCATCCTAGACCACCTTGATGCCACCCAAAACGCCGCCCTTGACCGGCTTTTCGCGCTTCTACGCATCGAGAGCATTTCCACCGATCCCGCCTATAAATCCGCCTGCAAACAGGCCGCTGATTGGCTGGTGGATGACCTGCAAAGCATCGGTTTTGAGGCCTCGCGCCGCGATACAACCGGCCATCCGATGGTGGTGGCCCATTTCAGTGGCCCCGGCCCGCATATCCTGTTTTACGGCCATTATGATGTGCAACCCGTGGACCCGCTCGACCTGTGGGACAATCCGCCCTTCACCCCGACCCTTGAAGAAACGACCGCTGGCACCGTTATTCGTGCGCGGGGGGCGTCTGATGACAAGGGCCAGCTCATGACCTTTCTCGAGGCGCTGCGGGCCTTTAAGGCGGTTAACGGCACCCTGCCCTGCGCTATTACCATCCTGCTGGAAGGCGAGGAGGAATCCGGCTCGCCGTCGCTCATTCCGTTCCTGAAAGACAACGCCGACGAGCTGCGCGCCGATTATGCCCTGGTCTGCGATACCGGCATGTGGGATGCTCAAACCCCTGCCATTACCACCATGCTGCGCGGCATGGTCGCCGAAGATTTCACCATCCACGCCGCCAGCCGAGACCTGCATTCCGGCATGTATGGCGGCCCCGCGATCAACCCCAACCGCGTGCTGGCCAAGCTGCTGGCGGGCCTGCATGATGATACGGGCCGCATTACGCTTGAGGGCTTTTATGACGGGGTTGAGCCGGTTTCCAACGCCATCAAAGCCCAGTGGGAAAGCCTTGATTTCAAGGCCGAAAACTTTCTTGGCGAGGTTGGCCTTAGCCACCCCGCTGGCGAGCAGGCCTTCACCGCACTCGAGCAGATATGGGCGCGCCCGAGCTGTGATATTAACGGCATGTGGGGCGGTTATAATGGCGCGGGTTTCAAAACCGTGCTGCCCGCCGAGGCCAGTGCCAAGGTCAGCTTCCGGCTGGTCGGCGCGCAAGACCATGACGCGATTCAAACCACATTTCGGAAATATCTGGAGGACGGCCTGCCGCCCGATTGCACCATCACCTACCGCGCGAAAGATGGCGCGGGGGCCACGAATATGCCCGTAGATGCGCCCTATTTCACCGCCGCGCGCCAAGCGCTTAGCGATGAATGGCCCAAAGAGGCGGTGTTTATCGGCTGCGGCGGCTCGATCCCGATTGTTGGGCATTTTCAGGAATATCTGGGCATGAACTCGATGTTAATCGGCTTTGGGCTGGAGGATGACCAGATCCATTCGCCGAATGAAAAATACAGCCTGACCAGCTTTCAGAAAGGGGCGCGTTCTTGGGTGCGAGTGCTGGCGGCGCTGTCCAAGCAAGGCTAAGCGCCCGATTGCGTGGTTGCTCCAGCTTGCCGCCTGTGGCAAAAGGGGGCAAACTGGCAGCATAAAGGCGCGACTCAATGACAGATTTTGCAACGGTGCGTGAAGCAATGGTAGACGGGCAAGTGCGCCCCTCGGACGTAACCCTCTATCCGGTGATCGAAGCCATGCTCACCGTGCCGCGCGAAGACTATGTGCCAGAAGCACTGCGCGAGGTCGCCTATATTGGCGACCACCTCCCCCTTGCCGAGCGCCGGGTGGTGCTCGATGCGCGGGTCATGGCTAAAATGCTGGAAACCCTCGCCATTCAGCCCACCGAACTGGTGCTGGATGTGGGCGCAGGGCTTGGCCTTTCATCCGCATTGGTGGCGCATTTATCCGAAGCCGTAATTGCGCTGGAATCTGGTTCTGACATGGCCCAAGAGGCCGAGAGCCTACTGGCCAGCCATGATGTAGATAACGCCATTGTCGAAATTGGCCCGCTGGCCGAGGGCGCGCCGATGCATGGCCCTTATGATGTAATTCTCATTGAAGGTGGTGTGGGCGACATGCCGCAAGCGCTGATCGACCAACTAAAACTGGGCGGGCGTATGGTCGCAATTTTCATGGATGGCGCGCTTGGCCGCTGTATGCTTGGCCGGAAATCCGAGCATGGGGTGGACTGGCGCTGGTCATTTGATGCTACCGCGCCAGTGCTTCCGGGCTTTGAAAAACAGACGATCTTTGCGTTTTAGGCAATCCCCCCTTGCACCCAAGTTACAAGTGACTAACTTAATCGAATATTGAGAAATCGGAGAATCGGTATGAAGCAAGGTTGGAAACGAATTTTGGGCGCGTCCATGTTGGCGTTTGCGGGGCTGCCCACAATGGCCGACACCATGACCGATGCCATGCGGTTGGCGTATGAAACCAACCCGACCCTTATTCTAAACCGTGCCGCCCTGCGCGCCACCGACGAAGCCGTGGCCTTGGCCCGCTCTGGCCGCCGCCCGCAAATTGTATTGCAATTAAGCGGATCAGCCGCAAATGCTGCCGATTTTTCCGGGGTCGCCACCGAAACCTATTCCGCCGCCCTCAATGCGAGCCTCAACCTTTATGATGGTGGCCGCTCCAAAGATGCAGTTGAAGCTGCCAAAACCGCTGTGCTTGCGGCGCGTGCTAGCCTTGAAAACATTGAGCAATCGGTGATGCTTAGCGCTGCACAAGCGTTTTTAACCGTGCGCCGTGACCAACAAATCGTAAGCCTTGCCCGCAACAATGTGGATGTGCTCAAGCAGCAACTCCAAGCCGCTGAAGACAGGCTGGCCGTGGGGGCCGTTACCCGCACTGATGTGGCCCAAACCCGCGCGCGGCTTGCCGCGGCGCAGGCCGTTTTGGCCGCCAATCGCGGCGCGCTGGCGATCAGCTCCGAGAACTATCTTGCCGTGGTCGGCACCGCGCCGGTTAACCTGGCTTACCCGCCCCGCCTGCCAGAGCTACCCGGCTCGCTGGCCTCGGCTGAAGAAATCGCGCTGCGCACCCATCCGCTCATGCGGGCCTCACATCTGAACGAAAAAGTGGCCGCCATTGATATGCGCCGCGCCCGTAATGCCCGCCTGCCCTCGCTTTCCGCCAACCTGAATATCGGCTATCGCGAGACATACCTTGGCGGTGCCAACCTTTCGGTGGGGGATTCCTCCACCGCCTCGATCACTTTGAACCAGCCTCTGTATACTGGTGGTGCGCTCTCCGCCTCTATCCGCCAAGCGGGCGCTACGCTTGAGCGCCGCATGGCCGAAACCAGCAACACCCGTGCGCAGGTGCGCCAGCAGGCGGCGGCGGCGTGGTATCAGCTGCAAATCGCCCGCGCCTCCATTTCGGCCACGCGCTCGCAAATCGAAGCCGCGCAATACGCGTATGACGGCATCACCGAAGAGGCCAACCTTGGCGCGCGCACCGTTCTGGATACGCTCAACGCCAAGCAAGAGGTGCTGACCGCACAAAACAGCTTGGTTACCGCCATGCATGACGAACGCATCGCGGCTTATAGCCTGTTGGCAGCCATGGGCTTGCTCACCCCCGATAATCTAGACCTCGGCATCGAGCTGTATGACCCGACCGAAAACTTTAATCGGGTAGAAAATGCGCCGGTCCGCACCTTTGAGGCCGCGCGGGTGCTGGATAATATCGCCAGCCGCTGGGAATAGCGGCTAAGTTTATCGGGTTTGTGACCATGTCACTGACGACTCAGCATTAAGGGGCTATTAAGGCTTTATCAAACGGGCAAACGCCCCTGAACAAAGGATAAATCCATGCTAAAGAAAAATATGGGCAACCTCGACCGCATCCTCCGTTTCGCTGTTGGCGCGGCGGCCCTTATTGCATTTTTCATGCTGCCAGACGCCTCTTATCGCTATTGGCTGCTGCTGGGCATCGTCCCTTTTGGCACCGGCCTGCTCGGCTCTTGCCCAATATATGCCATCTTCGGTATAGGCACTTGCAAAATGCATTCCAAGTAAACCATCGGCGGCACTGATGGTAAAAGGTGCGGGCTAACCCCCGCGCCTTTTCCGGTTTCAGTCCTTCAATTCACGCCGCATAATTTTCCCGGTGGCGGTCATTGGTAGGGCATCAATAAACTCGACTTCGCGCGGGGCGACATGGGGTGAAATGCGCGACCGCACGCGGGCAATCAGCTCGGCCTTCAGCGCTTCATCGCCCGAACCGTTGAGCACCACAAAGGCTTTTACGATCTCGGTGCGCACAGGGTCCGGCACCCCGATCACGGCGGCCATGGCGACGGCCTCATGGCCCACCAGGCAATCCTCAATTTCCGAAGGGCCAATGCGGTAGCCCGACGACGTGATCACATCATCCGCCCGCGCGGAGAAGTGGAAATAGCCGTCGGCGTCACGCATCCCTACATCGCCGGTCAGCATCCAGTCGCCCACGAATTTCTCGGCGGTTTTCTCGGGTTGCTGCCAATATTCAAGGAACATCTGCGGGATGCCGCGCTTCACCGCGATCTCACCGCTTTCCCCGTCCGGCAAGGGCTGGCCGTCCTCTCCTAATATCGCCACCTCGGCCCCGATGGTCGCCTTGCCGGTTGAGCCAGCGCGGGGCGGGAATACTTCGTGAGAATTTCCCAGCACAAGGTTACATTCCGTTTGGCCATAAAACTCGTTTATGGTGGTGCCAAGGCGCGCCCTGCCCCAGTCGAGTAGCTCCGCCCCCAAGGCCTCACCACCCGAGCCAACCGAGCGCATGTCCACTGCGGGTGCCGTGCTTTGCCGCATCAATTTCAGCGCTGTCGGCGGCAGGAAGCTGTTGCGGATGCCCTCGCGTTTGATCAGCGCAAAGGCCTCGTCGGGGTCAAACTTGGCCATCCGGTGCGCCACCAGCGGCACGCCGTAATTTAGCGCCGGCATCATCACATTGGTGAGGCCGCCCATCCATGCCCAGTCCGCTGGCGTCCAGAGCTTGTCGCCCTTTTGCGGCAGGAAATTATGGTGGGTTTCCACGCCCGGCAGGTGGCCCAGCAGCACCTTGTGCCCGTGCAGCGCCCCCTTGGGCGGGCCGGTGGTGCCGCTGGTATAGCTGATAAATGCGGGGTCCGTCAGGCGGGTTTCGGCCATCTCGCAGGCGTCTTTCGCCTTGCCTAATTCCTGCCAAAACCCGCGCACGCCGCTTTCGCGCTGATCAATCGAATAGATCGCCTCCAGCGCGGGCAGATCTGCGCGGATGTTCAAAACCTTGTGCAGGTTGGCCCCGTCTGTCACCACTGCTTTCGCGCCGGAATCCTGCAACCGATAGCGCAGGCCATCTTCACCAAACAGCGTAAACAGCGGCACCGCCACGGCCCCCAGCTTGTAGCAGGCCAAATGCGTTAAAATCGTTTCGGGCGTTTGCGGCAGCAGCACCGCACACCGGTCGCCCCGCCCCAAACCATGGGCCGCCAGCACGTTGGCAAGGCGGTTAGAGGCCCGTGAAAGCTGGATATAAGTATAGTCGCGCCGCTCACCATCGGGCCTTATATATATCAGCGCCACGCGGCTTGGGTCGGCCCGCGCCCAGCGTTCGCAGATCTGCTCGGCGATGTTATAGCGCGCCGGCCTGGGCCAGCAAAACGCCGCCCGCATCTCGGCCCAATCTGCTTTTGCCACCAATTTTTTCGCATCCATATCCGGCCTCCTTTCCCCCACCTTACGCCAAGCTTTCGCCAGCGCAACCCCTTGCGCCCGCGCCCGATCAAGAGTAGCGTTCACCAGAACGAAAGGTCCAAAAATATGTCTACCCCCCAGCTTATCGACCCCTTCCAGCGCATTGTTTCCTACCTGCGGGTTTCGGTCACCGACCGCTGCGATTTCCGCTGCTATTATTGCATGGCCGAGGAAATGACCTTTCTGCCCAAAAAGGAACTGCTGACACTGGAGGAGCTGGACCGCATGTGCTCCACCTTCGTGGATATGGGCGTGAGCAAGCTGCGCATTACCGGCGGCGAACCCTTGGTGCGCAAAGGCATCATGACGTTTTTCCAAAGCATGTCCCGCCATTTGAAATCGGGCGCCCTGAAAGAGCTGACGTTGACAACAAACGGCTCCCAGCTCGCCCGCTTTGCCGAGCCGCTTTACCAGTGCGGCGTGCGGCGGATCAATATCTCGATAGACACGCTCCAGCCCAAGAAGTTCGCCGAAATCACGCGGCGCGGCGATTTTGACAAGGTCATGGCTGGCATAGACGCCGCCGATAAAGCGGGGCTTAAAATCAAGATCAACGCCGTGGCTCTCAAAGGCGTGAACGACGACGAGCTGCACAGCATGGTGGAGTGGTGCGGCCAACGCGGCTATGACCTCACATGGATCGAGGTTATGCCAATGGGCGATATGGGCGAGGTTGACCGGCTGAACCAGTATTGGCCGCTATCTGACATCCGCAAACAGCTCGATGCGCGCTGGACACTAGAGGACATTCCGCTCAATACTGGCGGCCCCGCCACCTATGTGCGCATCAAGGAAACCGGCGGGCGCGTGGGATTCATCACCCCGCTTACCCACAACTTTTGCGAAAGCTGCAACCGCGTGCGCCTTACCTGCACGGGCCAGCTTTACATGTGCCTCGGCCAGGAAGACGCGGCTGATTTGCGCGCCGCGATGCGCGACCACGAGGGCAACGAGGCGCTGGTGGCCGAGATTAAAGCCGCCATCGACCGCAAGCCCAAAGGCCATGATTTCGATTATTCCCGCCAAGTGATCGAGGGCGAAATGTCTCGCCACATGAACCATACGGGGGGCTAGTCACGCGGATTTGATCAGGCCCGCCCCGCAGGCGCGCTATACTGCGCCACCAGCCGCGCGCAGACGGGGCGTTTTGCAACATCAAAAAAGGGGAACCCTATGAATATCCGAAAAATCACCACAATCGCTTTGGCCAGCCTTGCCATTGGCGCCAGCGCCTTTGCTGCCGCCCATTCGCCGATTGCACAGCGCCAAGCGGCCATGAAGGCCGTGGGCGGCCAAATGCGCACCCTTGGGGGTATGGCGCAAGGCAAAATCGCCTATGATGATTTCGCCGTGATCTCGGCGCTTGAAATAATGCGCGACGCTGTGGCCACCGCCCGTCCGCTTTTCCCCGCGGGCAGTGATATGGGCGAAGAGACCCGCGCCAAGCCCGGAATCTGGGCGGCGGATTCTGATTTTGATGCCCGCATGGGGCAGTTGCTCGGCAGCCTTGATGCCGCCATTGCCGCCGAACCCGCTGATCTAGCCAGCTTCCGCCCATTATTCGGGGCGGTTGCTGGCGGCTGTCGGGGCTGCCACGAGAAATACCGTGCGCCTGAGAACTAAGGCGATTATCGCGGCCAGCCTTGCAGGGCTGGTCGCGTGGTATCTGACTTCACCAACCAAGCTCAACCGAAATGACTGGCAAAACCCCGTGGGCGATGTCGCCCGTGGTGCGCGCGCGTTCAATATCGGCGGCTGCGCCTCTTGCCATATGGATAAAGGGGCTAAAGGCGAATCCCGCCTGCGCCTCGGTGGCGGACAAGCCTTTGCCACGCCTTTTGGCACCTTTTACGCCCCCAATATTTCGCCCAGTGCCGAGGGGATTGCGGGCTGGAGCGCCCTTAACCTCGCCAATGCGCTTTTGCGCGGGGTTAGCCCGGATGGCGCGCACTATTACCCCGCCTTTCCCTACAGCAGTTACACCCGTCTAACCCAACAAGACGTGGCCGACCTGAAAGTCTATCTTGATACCTTGCCGCCGGTAAGCCGTGTAAACACGCCGCATAATCTAGCTTTCCCCTTCAATATCCGCCGTAGCAACGGAGTGTGGAAGCTGTTGTTTCTGCGTGATGATCCGGTGGTGGCCAGCACCGAGCCGCTCGGACAATATCTGGTAGAGGGGCTGGGCCATTGCGCCGAGTGCCACACCCCGCGCAATGCTCTTGGCGGGCTGGACCGTAGCCGCTGGCTTGCCGGCGCACCCAACCCCGAGGGCAAGGGCCGCATTCCCAACCTCACCCCCGCCGGCCCGCTGGCCAGTTGGAGCGTGGAGGACATAGCCTATTACCTCGAGAGCGGATTCACGCCGGATTACGACACGGCGGGCAGCACCATGGTGGAGGTGGTGGAAAACCTGTCGCGCGCCACGGCGGCGGACCTGCTGGCAATAGCGCGCTATCTAAAAGCGCTGCCCACAGTACCAAACCCGTAGACAAAGCCGCGTTCGCGGCCTATTTCACAAAGGAACAGGAGGCGAAATGGGCTATTTTATCGGCATAGATGGCGGCGGCACCGGATGCCGCGTGGCAGTGGCAGACCCGAGCGGCAAGCAACTTGGGCGGGCGGAAGGCGGCGCGGCCAATATCGCCACGGATCTGGCGCGGGCGCAGGCCAATATCCTGGAAACCACCGCGCGGGCCTTTGATGCGGCGGGCGTGCATCGCAGCCGCATGGGCAGCTCGTCGGCCGTGCTCGGGCTGGCAGGGGCCAATTTGCAAGACGCCCGCATGCGCCTACTGGCCAACCTGCCCTTCGCCCGCCAGCGCGTTGTGAGTGACGGTGAAACGACCCTTGTCGGCGCGATCGGCCCCGAGGACGGGGTGATCGGCGCGCTCGGCACCGGCTCTGTTTATGCCAGCCAAACCGGCGGCGTGTTTCGCCAGCTGGGCGGCTGGGGTTTTCAGCTCGGTGATGACGGCTCGGGCGCGCGCTTGGGGCGCGATATGCTGCACCGTGCGATTTTGGCGCATGACAGCATTGTGCCACATTCGCCACTCACCCGCGAGATTATGGCTGAATATCAGGGCAGCCCTCGGGCCTTGGTCGATGCGGCGCGCGGGTTTTCCCCCAAAGATTTCGGCCAGTTCGCGCCCCGTATTGTAGCCGCTGCCGATGCGAATGATGCCAATGCCGAGGCGATTATGGCACAACACACCGCGCTTGTACGCAAAAGCCTAAACGCCGCTGGCTTTGCCCCCACCCGCGCCTTTTGTATGCTCGGCGGGCTTGGCCCTATCTTTTTGGCGCGCCTGCCCGAGCGCTACCGCAGCGCCGCCCGCACCCCGCGTGGCACAGCGCTAGACGGCGCGGTTGCGATGGCGGTGTTGGCGTTTGCTTAACCACCGCACCGCGCCCTGCGTGAATTGATCGCATGAGGCTTGTTTTGCCGGGCAATAGCCCTTAAATTAGCCGCAACCAAGGGGAAAACCATGTTCAGCATTCCAGGCAAAGCCGCCGTTTCAATGACACCAACCGCCGCCAAACAGATCACCAAGCTCATGCAGTCTGGCGGCAAAAAAGGCCTGCGCATCGGCGTGAAAAAAGGCGGTTGTGCGGGCATGGAATACACCATGGATTATGTTGACGAAATAGACCCGAATGACGAGGTGATCGAGCAAGACGGCGCGCGGGTGATGATCGCCCCGATGGCGCAAATGTTCCTGTTTGGCACGCAAATTGATTACACCACCTCGCTGCTGGAAAGCGGTTTCGAGTTCAAAAACCCCAATGTAACCGAGGCCTGCGGCTGCGGGGAATCGGTGAAATTTGCGGGCATGTAATGGCTGTCGGCAACGCTGAAATCGAATTTGTAAAAGATCTGTTTGCGGATGTGGGCGAGATTACCACCCGTAAGATGATGGGCGGATTGTCCATTTATGCAAACGGCAAAATTTTCTCTGTTTTGCGGGCAGATGGCGTTCTTTATATCAAAGCAGCAGGCCCCTTGGCCGAGCGGCTGGATGCCGCAGGCTCAAAGCTGTTTACCTATGATAAGAAGGACGGCAGGCAGGGGCATATGAATTACTGGACACTGCCCGAAGCCGCGCTGGATGATCCGGAGGCGGCCTGTGAATGGGCCAATGCGTCACTCGACGCCAACTAAAAGGGAATAAAATGGGACGGAAAAAACTCGCCGCTGGCAACTGGAAAATGAACGGGGTGAAGGCCTCGCTAAGCGAGATCGAGGCGCTGGTTTCGGCCTTTAGCGCTCCACCAAATTGCGATGTGCTTATTTGCCCGCCCGCCACGCTTATCTCTTCGATGGCCGCCGTTTCACAAGGTATCAGCATTGGCGGGCAGGATTGCCACGCCCAGCCTTCCGGTGCCCATACCGGTGATATTTCTGCCGAGCAGCTGGCCGATGCGGGAGCCACCGCCGTAATCGTCGGCCACTCCGAGCGCCGCGCCGACCACGGGGAAAGCGACGCCGATGTGCAGGCCAAAGCCGAGGCAGCTTGGCGCGCGGGGCTTATTGCCGTGATCTGTGTGGGTGAAACCGAAGCGGAACGGACCGCGGGCAAAGCGCTCGACATCGTCGGCGGGCAAATGGCCGGCTCTATTCCGGCGGGCGCTACAGGCGAAAATACTGTGGTAGCTTATGAGCCGGTTTGGGCCATTGGCACCGGTCTGGTGCCAACGCTGGAAGATATCGCCGAAATGCATGATTTTATGCGCGCAGAGCTGGCCAAAAGCCACCCTGATGCGGCTGAAGATTTCCGCCTGCTATATGGCGGCTCTGTGAAGCCCTCCAACGCCGCTGAAATCTTTGCGGTTTCCAACGTAGATGGCGGGCTTGTGGGTGGGGCCTCACTGAAAGCGGCTGATTTTGGTGGCATTATCAAGGCCGCCTCCGAAGGCTAACCGGCGGGCTAACCGGCCATTTTGGTTTCCAGCGGGTCCTCCAGCCCGTAATGCTGGGCGAGGCGTTGCAGCGCAATACGCAGCACCACCTTGCCCGAGCGGGCCGACCAGCCAAGGCGCTTTTCGGCCTTCTCCAACCCGTCTAGAAAGCAGCACACCCGAAAGGCTATATCCGCCAAGCCCGGCCCGAGCGCGGTCAGCGCCTTAGATACTCGCGCCTGTGCCGCAGCTGGCCCCTCGGCGGGCGAATTATCACTAAAGCCACCGCGCGAGGCCGAGGTCAGGAAACGGTCCCAATTTTGCGCAACACGCGGCCCCATATGGGCCAGCTCAAAGTCTTCCCGCAAACGCTCCCCCGCCGTGATTTGAGCGGGGGACAGAAACGCTGCGCCATCTGGCCCGCGTTTGCGGCCCAACAAATTAAGCGGGCTTTCGGCAAGATTATAGCGCAGGCGTTTGATCTCGCCATCTGGCCCAACCTTGACATTACGCTCCTCAAACTCTTGATGCTGCGACATAAATTCATTGTCATCCGCCAACATGCGCCGCAGGGCAGCACGGCCCACAGAGGTGATAGTATAGCGACCAATCGCGCCAATTTGGGTGCCTCTGATCCACTCTTGCAGGGCAAAACGATGCGCCACACGGGTTTCAACCGTGGCAACCTTGCGCGGCTCTTTACCTTTTTCATCTTTAAAAACAGCGGCTTTTGGCATGTTTTTCGCGCTTAGCAAATAGGTGCCACTCTCGGAAAGATGCCGCAAAATGCGCTTGGCTTCGGAATTGGTTGTGGGGGATTTGGCCATGTCTGTATGCTCCGGATTTTGGGGAAGGAAATCTCGGGCCACTGCATCAAGTGCCTGATCTACAAGCGGGTCCTCGCGCCGTTCTTCGCATTTACGCACTTGCCGCAAAACCGTAGACGCGTGGACCCCCTTTTCTCTGGCGATTTGGCGCAGGGGAACACCGAGCGCTGTATGGCTTAGATATGTAACCGCAATTTCAGGAACCCAATCCGGCAGCGCGTCTTTAAGCGGTGCGAGATTGCTGAAAGTGTTGGTATTTTTTGGCTTTACGTCAGTCACTTTCTTACCCTTTTGATTAAACTTTTAGGCAAATTGTTAATAAACGGTTGCGGTATACATACGGTTAACCATTCAACGTGAGCTAAAATATTTGTTAATAGTTATCAAAGCTCTATAGCATCGAGCTGTGAAACTACATTAAGCGCAACACCTAACCCCTTGAGGTATGATTTTAAGAATCACATCCATCAGGAGGTTAGAATGACCCATGAATCCGCCGAAATCGTTAACATCCGCCGCCCGAAAATTTTGATGCAAGCCGCCCGCATTTGCGCCAAAGGGTATAAGCGCGAAACCATGCTGCCGCGCTTGCTCGGTGCCAGCCCCGCACGGGTGCTTGAGCTGTTACGGGTGCAGGAAGAGGGGCTGGAGGGGGATCGGTTGGCGCAGATCAGTACCTATTCGCCACGCGCCCATGTTGAAGTGCTCTCCGCCTTGTTGGCGGAGAGCAAGAAAGCAGCGTAAATGTATGATACTAAACGAAACTATCTGGCATAGAGGCCTTCTTTTTGGCGATATATTCCACCAAGGCCTCATTAATTGCGGGGTCTAGCTTTGGCTGTTGGTAGTCGTCCAACATTTGCTTGACCCGCGCATTGGCGAGCTGGATGGTGTCTTTACTGCCCTCTTGCTCCCACTGCTCGAAGGGTTTGTAATCCAGCACATTTGTGCGCCAGAAGGCCTCTTTAAAGTTGGCTTGCGTATGTTCGCAACCAAGGAAATGCCCCCCTGGGCCAACCTCGCGAATGGCCCCCATGGCTTGGCCGTTTTCAGATATATCAACCCCCGCCGCCACTGCGTGCAGCACGCCGAGCTGGTCGGCATCGAGCACGAATTTTTCGAAGCTGGATACCAAGCCGCCCTCAAGCCAGCCGCAGGCATGGAGCATAAAGTTAACGCCGCCAAGCAGGGCTGCGTTTAGCGTGTTGGCGGTTTCGTAAGCGGCTTGCGCATCGGGCAGCTTGGCCCCGCACAGCCCACCACCAGAGCGGAAAGGCAAGCCAAGCCGCCGCGCCAACTGCCCTGCCCCATACAAAATTTTGCTGGCTTCCGGTGTGCCGAATGTAGGTGCGCCCGACCCCATATCAATGGAGGTCACGAAGGCACCAAAAATCACCGGTGCGCCGGGGCGGATGAGTTGGGAATAGGCAATGCCGGCCATGGCCTCGGCCAGCACTTGCGTGAGGGTGCCCGCTACAGATACCGGAGCCATCGCCCCGCCGACGATAAAGGGCGAAATAATGCAGGCCTGACCAGCCGCCGCATAGACCTCCAGCGCGCCGACCATGATCGGATCAAAGGTGAGTGGCGAGTTGACGTTGATCAGCGAGGTCATCACCGCGTTTTCGTCAACAAACTTTTCGCCAAACAGGATTTTGGACATTTCGACGGAATCGACCGCCCGCTCCGGCGCGGTCACCGACCCCATATAGGGCTTATCGGTGAGGGTCATGTGGGCGTAGAGCATATCCAGATGGCGCTTGTTCACCGGCACATCGGTTGGCTCGCACACCGTGCCACCGGAGTGGTGCAGGTATTTGCTCATATAACCCAGTTTTACGAATTTTCGGAAGTCATCAATGGTGCCATAACGCCGGCCGCCATCCATATCGCGCACAAAGGGCGGGCCATAAACCGGGGCAAGCACGAGGGATTTCCCGCCGATCTCCACCGTACGTTCAGGGTTGCGTGCGTGCTGGAGAATCCGGCTAGGAGCCGTTGCGCACAGCTTGCGCGCCAGCCCGCGCGGAATGCGCACGCGGTCGCCCTGCACATCGGCCCCCGCTTCTTTCCAGCGCGCCAGCGCCTCGGGGCAATCTGCAAAGCTTACGCCGATTTCCTCCAAAATCGTTTCCGCATTGGCCTCAATTATCTCGATCGCCTCTTCGTTGAGAATCTCGAAATTCGGGATATTGCGTTCGATATATTTTGCGGTCTCGAAGCTCACAGTACTGCGCGCAGCCCTGCGTGCGGCTCCACCACCACGGACGCGGCGGGAGCGGTGCTTTGTTTCAGGGCCGAGGGTGGATTCAGGCATGTTAAACTCCATGTAGATTTGGCCCAACCTACGGTCAAAAAGACACCCTGTTGCCAGATGTTACCGCCAGATTAAGCCCTATTCACGACATCCAGCGCATATGAGGCTACGTTTTTACGACATATCTCACGCCACTGCCCCCATAAACCAAAGGCATACACCTTATGCCTTGACTTGGAGCTGGTGACCCTGAATACATGCGCCCAAATTATTCCTTATGTAGAAAAACAGTCTTAATCATGCGTTTATTAAAAATTATCGTTCTTCCTCTTGCTCTCTCCGCCAGCTTCAACCCGGCTCTGGTTGTTGCTCAAACGGATACACTTGAAGAAGCCATGGCGCGTATTGATATATCCGGCCGCCAGCGCATGTTTGCGCAACGCATGGCGGGGCTTTCTTGCTTGGTAAGTTTGGATATCGAGGCAGAAACCCATGCGCGGGAGGCCTTGGATATCCGAGATCAATATCGCGAGACGCTTGATAATTTACGCACGGGAAACCCTGACATTGACATAACGGCAGAAACGGACACCAGCGTCAAAAGAGCTATCGCAGCGGCCATTGTGCCGTTTGAGGAATTATCAGATCTTTTATCGGTTTTCGAAACCCGCAGCACCTTGGCAACCCAACGGCTGCAAGCCATTTCGGTGTCGTCCAGCCAAGTGTTTGAAACCGCCGCAACGCTGGCATCACAGATTCAGGCTTCACGCAGCTCTGCATTGCAAGACCTAACCCTGATCAAATCAATGATCATCAACATTTCTGGCCGCCAACGGATGCTGGCCGAAAAAGCCTTTAAGGAATTTTGCCTTGCGCAAGCAGGTGCCGACACGCAAAAAAACCTGGAGCGCCTCGATGAAACTGTTCGCATTTTTGACAACACCTTAGGCGCGCTGATAAACGGCCTGCCCGGGATGATTTTACCGCCGCCAAATGAGGATATCAAAGCCAAGCTGGAAGAGGTGCGCGGTGTTTGGGAGCCTGTAAAATCCATTCTGGCACGCGCCCTTGAGGGTGAGATCATGGACCATGACGAGGTGCATTTTGCCACCGAAGAGCTGGAAACCGTGCGGATGTTGATGAACGAAGCCGTAGCACTTTATGATTTGGCTGAAGAAAGCTGAGTTTGTAGGCGCAAAATGCGGCGAGGGCTTGCGCGAATCCACACATCCCTCTAACTAGCCCCATGACAGATACATCCCACGCCCGCCTTCTGATTATCGACTTCGGCTCACAGGTCACGCAGCTTATCGCGCGTCGCCTGCGGGAGCTGAATGTCTATTGCGAAATCCACCCGTTTAACAAGGTTGATGCCGCTTTTCTCGCGGCATTTTCCCCGAAAGCCGTGATCCTTTCGGGCGGCCCTGCCAGCGTAATTGACGAAGGTTCGCCGCGCCCTCCCGAAGCGGTGTTTGCGCTTGGCGTGCCGGTGCTTGGCATTTGCTATGGCCAGCAGGTGATGATGCATATGCTGGGTGGCAAGGTGGAAACCGGCCATGGCACCGCCGAATTTGGCCGCGCTTATGTAACGCCAGAGGGTGAGCTACCCTTGCTTGAGGGGTGGTTTACCGAGGGCAAAGAGCAGGTCTGGATGTCCCACGGCGACCATGTGAGCGAAATTGCATCCGGCTTTGAGGTGTATGGCACCTCGCCAAATGCGCCCTTTGCCATTACGGCGGATGCGTCCCGCAATTTCTATGCGGTGCAGTTCCACCCCGAGGTGCACCACACCCCGAACGGGGCCAAGCTATATGAAAACTTCGTGCGCCTTGCCGGCTTTACCGGCGATTGGACCATGGGTGCCTACCGTGAAGAGGCCATTCGTAAAATCCGCGAGCAGGTTGGTGATGCAAAGGTGATTTGTGGGTTGTCGGGCGGGGTTGATAGCTCGGTGGCGGCGGTGCTCCTCTATGAGGCGATTGGCGAGCAACTGACCTGTGTGTTTGTTGATCACGGTTTGCTAAGGCAAAACGAGGCCGAAGAAGTGGTCACGATGTTCCGTGATGAATACAAAATGCCGCTGATCCACGCCGATGAAAAAGAGCTGTTTTTGGGCGAGCTGGATGGCCAGTCAGACCCCGAAACCAAGCGCAAAATCATCGGGCGGCTGTTTATTGACGTGTTCCAGAAACACGCGGCAGCGGTCGGCGGGGCGAAGTTTTTGGCCCAAGGCACGCTCTACCCCGATGTGATTGAAAGCGTTAGCTTTTCTGGCGGACCAAGCGTAACCATAAAAAGCCACCACAATGTCGGCGGCCTGCCCGAAAAGATGGGCCTGAATCTGGTGGAGCCGCTCAGAGAGCTATTTAAAGACGAAGTGCGCGCCCTTGGCCGCGAGCTGGGCTTGCCCGCCAGCTTCATTGGCCGCCACCCGTTTCCCGGCCCCGGCTTGGCCATTCGCTGCCCCGGCGAGATCACCCGTGAAAAGCTCGAGATTTTGCGCAAAGCCGATGCCGTATACATCGACCAGATTCGCAAACACGGGCTTTATGATGAAATCTGGCAGGCTTTTGTCGCCATCCTCCCTGTGCGCACGGTTGGTGTGATGGGCGATGGCCGCACATATGATTTTGCCTGCGCCTTGCGGGCGGTCACCTCGGTGGACGGCATGACCGCAGATTACTACCCCTTCACCCATGATTTCCTCGGCGAAACGGCCACACGGATCATTAACGAGGTCGAGGGCATTAACCGCGTGACCTATGATATCACCTCCAAACCGCCGGGCACGATTGAGTGGGAATAGGCCCGTAGGGCGGAATTCACGCCACCTCACTGGCTCGTCTGCTCCACGGCTTTACACGCTCCCGCCCAGCCTCTAGACTGGCGAAAAACAGGAGAGTGACATGGCGAAAGTATATTTAGACGGGCTGCTGATCGCCCATTCCGCCGCCGAGCATGCCTTGGTGGACCTTTATCTGGACGACCATATCGCCCTGACCCGCGCCGAGCCGGGCTGCCTTAAATTCGAGGTCACCGAAGACCCGAATGACCGCAACAAGTTTCATGTGTCCGAGATTTTCGAATCAGAAGAGGCGTTTGAGGCGCATCAGGTGCGGGCCAAGGCCTCTGAATGGGGGCAAATTTCGGAGCCGTTAGAGCGACAGTTCAAAAAACGTGTCGAATAACCTCAAGGCCTTCATCTGGATGATGGGGGCCGTGGCGTCTTTTGTGTTTATGGCCGTGGCGGGCCGCGCAATTCTCAAAGAAATCAACACCTTCGAGCTGATGCTTTACCGTTCGCTTATCGGAATGGCCGTGGTGCTGGGGCTGATTTCGCTGAACCCGCGCGGTTTTACCCTGCTGCGCACGGCGATATTTCGGCAGCATTTGCTGCGCAATATCTTCCATTTCGCAGGGCAAAACCTATGGTTTTTTGCCATTGCCGCCATTCCGCTTTCGCAATTGGTAGCGCTGGAGTTCACCAACCCGCTTTGGGTCGCCCTGCTGGCCCCGTTTTTGCTTGGCGAATCTCTAACCAAGCAGAAATTTCTCGTAGTGCTGTTGGGCTTTTTCGGCGTGCTGATTGTGGCGCGCCCGGGGGCTGAGCCGCTCGCGTGGGGCCACGCCGCCGCACTGGCCGCCGCGCTCGGCTTTGCGCTTAACGCCATTCTCACCCGTAAAATTATGCGACAAAATTCAGTGCTGACCGTGCTGTTCTGGATGACCTTTATCCAAACCCTTTTTGCCCTCGGCCTCTCGCTGCCCGGCGGTATTCCGTGGCCCTCGGCGGCGCTTTGGCCGTGGCTTATCATCGTTGGCCTTACGGGCCTAAGCGCCCATTTTTGCTTAACAACCGCGCTTGGGCTGGCACCGGCCTCGGTGGTGGCCCCGATGGAGTTCATCCGCCTGCCGATCATAACTGTGGTCGGCCTGATGCGTTATGATGAGCCGATTATGGCCACGGTGTTTATTGGCGGCGCGGTCATACTGGCCGCCAACTATCTGAACTTAAAGCTAAAGTAGGGTGCGTGATCTCCCCCGCCCCTTAAGCCAAGGCCGCTTTCACAGCAGCGCCCGCTTTGCCAAAATCCATTTGGCCGGTGTATTGGCTTTTCAATACCCCCATGATTTTGCCCATGTCACGAATCGAGCTGGCACCCACTTCAGCCATGGCGGCCGCAATCGCGGCTTCCACTTCAGCGGCGGTTAGCTGCTTAGGCAAAAACTCTTCAATCACCGTAATCTCGGCGCGCTCGCCCTCGGCCAGCTCCAAGCGGCCAGCCTCTTCAAACACCTTGGCGCTATCTTGCCGCTGCTTGATCATCTTGGCCAAAATCCCCATAATTTCAGCGTCAGACACGCCCTCGGCGCTTTCCTCTGTGCGCGTGTCAATGTCTTTATCTTTAATTGCCGCGTTTACCAGCCGCAGGGTTGAAAGCCGTTTTACAGCCTTCTCCCGCATGGCTTCTTTTTGCGCGTCCATCAGGCGTTTACGGATCATAACCACTTCCAAAATAACACCGGAATTCCGGCAATAGCCGCCCTTATATAGCGGAACATCCTTTTTCACAACATCAACCGCTATGGCTTGACGGCACGGCCCCGTCCGCATAATTTGCCACAAAATCCCCAGCCCCAATCCCCAGCCAAGGATTCCCCATGCCCGATTTTGATCGCTCCGAAGCCGCAGAGGCGCTTGCGCCGGCTGCCCACACCAAACCCACGGCCTGCATTGCCATGGCCGATGGCACCGTGATCTACGGCATTGGCTTTGGCGCAGAGGGTATCTCAACCGCCGAGCTGTGCTTTAACACCGCTATGACCGGCTATCAGGAGATCATGACAGACCCGTCTTATGCGGGCCAAGTCATCACCTTCACCTTCCCCCATATCGGCAATACCGGCACCACAGAGGAAGACCATGAAACCGTTGCGCCTATAGCCTCGGGTATGGTCGTGAAGTGGGACCCGACAACACCATCTAACTGGCGCTCGACGGCACCGCTGAAAACATGGATGTTCAAGCATGGCTGCATCGGCATTGGCGGCGTTGATACCCGCCGCCTGACCCGCGCCATCCGCCAGCAAGGCGCACCGCATGTGGCTATCCAGCACGCGGCTGACGGTGTGTTTGATATTGATGAGCTTCTCGCAAAAGCCCGTGGCTTCAACGGGATAGAAGGCATGGACCTCGCAAAAGAGGTGACGTGCGATATGCCTTATAAGTGGAACGAGCAACGCTGGGCTTGGGGCGAGGGCTTCCCCGAGGTCACCGGCGCGGGGCATAAGGTTGTGGCCATTGATTACGGTGCCAAGCGCAATATTTTGCGGTGCTTGGCCAGCGCGGGCTGCGATGTGACCGTGCTACCCGCCACCGCGACGGCTGAAGAAATTATGTCTTACGAGCCAGAGGGGCTTTTTCTCTCCAATGGTCCCGGAGACCCTGAGGCGACGGGTGAATACGCCGTGCCGATGATAAAAGAAATGATGGAAAAGACAGACATCCCGATTTTCGGAATCTGCCTTGGTCACCAAATGCTGGCACTGGCCTTGGGCGGCAAAACCCTGAAAATGAACCACGGCCACCACGGGGCCAACCACCCTGTAAAGGATGTAACCTCCGGCAAGGTCGAGATCACCTCGATGAACCACGGTTTCGCGGTTGATTCGCAAACCCTGCCCAAAGGTGTGCGCGAGACCCATATCAGCCTGTTTGACGGCTCGAATTGCGGGATCGCCATGTCCGAGCGCCCTGTTTTCTCGGTGCAGCACCACCCAGAGGCCAGCCCCGGCCCGCAAGACAGCTTTTATCTGTTTGAGAAATTCGCAGCCCATATGGCCGCTGTTAAGTAATTGTTAAGATTTATAAATCAGGGTTATCACCAAGTGATAAACGGTAACCCTGATGAACCAGTCCTTAACCCCTGCGGCGGGCAAAACGCCTGCTCGACTTGGCAAAATCCTTCTGCATAAGGGGGCGGTTTCGTCGCAGGATCTGAGCACCGCGCTGACCCTGCAAAATGGGCGAGAGGCGCGGCTTGGCGATATTTTAATCGCGCATAAGTTCTCTACCCCCGAAGCCGTGAAAGACGCATTGCGCGCCCAAATCAGCGGCGAACTTTTTGACATTACCGCCTCGCCGCCCGACCCGGAGGTGCTGCAAGGGCTTGACCCGGCGCTCTGCATCCGCCTGCAAGCCATGCCGTGGCGGCGGGTTGGCCACACCCTGATGGTCGCCGCGGCTGATCCGCGCCGATATAGTGAGATTGAAGCCGCCTTTCCCGGGCGTGTGAGCTTGGTAAAGGCTGAATTGGGGGTGATATATAGCAGTATTCAGGCGGTGTTTTCGGCCCATCTCACCCGCGCGGCCGCGCTATCTTGCCCCGCGCCCTATAGCTGCCGTAGCCTCACCCCCGTGCCACAGCGCAGCACCACGGCCGCGCTTATCGGCGTGGCGATAGGGTTTGCTATGGCCGCGCCGGAATATGCGTTTTTGGTGTTGTTTTTTTGGGCCTTGCTGAGCAATTTCGCCACGGGAGTGCTGCGGCTAACCGCCGTTTTCGCCTATCTTCGCCCACAAAGAACCCCGCCCTTAAGGGCCGATGTCACCCAGATTTCAGCACATCGTAAGCGGCCCCGCGTGTCGGTTCTGGTGCCGCTGTTTCGGGAGGAAAAAGTTATTCCTGCACTCATGCAGTCGCTGGCCACTCTAACCTACCCCAAAGAGCTGCTTGAGGTGATTATCCTGCTGGAAGAGGCGGATCACATAACCCGCCAAGCCCTCAACCGCACCCCGCTGCCCCACTGGGCGCAGGTGCTCACGGTGCCAGCAGACACCCTGCAAACCAAACCCCGCGCCATGAATTACGCCCTCCCCTTTTGCACCGGCTCCATCGTCGGTATTTATGACGCCGAAGACCGCCCCGACCCAGACCAAATTTGCAAAATCGCGGCCCATTTCATGACCGCCCCCGCACAAGTGGCCGCTGTGCAGTGCCATCTGGATTTTTACAACACCGATGCCAATTGGCTGTCGCGCTGTTTTACGGTCGAATATTCGGCGTGGTTTCGGGTAATCATGCACGGCATGCAGCGCCTCGGCCTTCCCCTGCCGCTGGGCGGTACGTCGGTTTTTATGCGCCGTAAGGCGCTGGAAAAACTCGGCGGCTGGGATGCCCATAACGTGACCGAAGACGCCGACCTAGGCATGCGCCTTGCCCGCTTTGGTTATCGCTGCGACATGGTCGATTCGACCACATGGGAAGAGGCCAATAAAGTACCTGTGGGCTGGGTAAAGCAGCGGTCTCGCTGGATAAAAGGGTTTATTATCACGTGGTTAACCCAAATGCGCCATCCACGCACCTTGCTGGATGACCTAGGGTTGGTCGGCTTTATCGGGCTGCAAACCGTGCTGCTAGGCACAGCTACAGCCTTTTTACTTGCGCCAGTTTTTTGGCTGATGTGGCTGGGGGTGTTTGGCTATGAATGGGGGTTTTTAGCACTTATGCCCGCGTGGTTTTGGCAGGCGGCATTTATCTGGCTACTGGTTGGCGAAGCGATCATGTTCGCCATTTCCGGCCTTGCCCTCCACAAAAAGCGCGCCTACCAGCTGTTCCCGATTTTGCTCACCATGCCGTTTTATTGGCCCCTCGGCACGATCGCGGCCTATAAAGCCCTGTATGAGATTTTTTTCGCGCCGTTCTACTGGGATAAAACCGACCACGGGTTAGATTAACTCTCCACCGCATCCTGCTTGAGCCGCGTCTCGTAAGCCATTGAAATATGGTCTCTTAACGCCGAATCTGCCGCCGCCATATCGCGCTTGGCAATCGCCTCTACAATCGCCTTATGCTCGGCCACCGCATCCACCCCGCGCCCTTTTGCCGAAAGCGAGGAGGTGGTGAGCAACGCCATGGTCCGATGCACAGATTCGAGCTGGCGGATTAGGTAACGGTTGTGGCTGGCAAGGTGGATCTGCCGATGAAAGCGCCGATTGGCCCGTGCCAGTGCGGCGGGGTCATCCACCACGGCTTCGTCCTGCGCCACCATCTCCTGCAAAATCCGAATTTCCTCTGGTGCCGCATGTTGCGCGGCCAATTGCGCCGCCAGCCCTTCAAGTTGGGCCCGCACAGCATACAGCTCGCCGAGCTGGTCATGGTCAAGCGAAGCCACCACCATTGAGCGCCCGTCACGCACCAAAATAGCTTGCGTTTCAAGGCGCTGCAAGGCTTCCCGCACCGGCGTGCGCGACACGCCAAAGCGCTCGGCCAGCTCGGATTCCACCAGCCGATCACCGGGCAAATAAGTGCCGCTATCAATCGCCTCCAGCACCAGCTCATAGGCGTCTTTGTTTTGCTCCACGCGATTTGGCATCGTATAATCTCCTTTTTCCGGCAAGATAAAGCGCTTGCCCGCCCCGCGCAATGGGTGTTGCGCGCGCACCCCCAAGGGGCTATCAAAAGCCATGCCGTATGCAGATTTCAGCCATGTGCGGGATTGGGTTTTTGACCTTGATCACACGCTCTACCCCGCTACCAGCCCGCTTTTTAGCCAGCTCGATGTGAGGATGGAGGCCTTTCTGATGCGCGAACTCGACCTCCCCCAACCCGAGGCCGCCCGCCTGCGGCACGACTATTGGCAAAACCACGGCACCACACTGGCAGGGCTGATGCACCACCACGGCACCGATCCGCATGCCTATTTGGCCGATGTGCAGCAGATAGATTTCACGGTGCTTACCGCTAATCCGGCGCTAGCAGAGGCCATCGCGGCCCTGCCCGGCCGCAAAATCGTATTTACCAACGGCTCCAGTGATTACGCTAAGAATGCCACTCAAGCCCTTGGGATGTACGATGTTTTTGAGGCACATTTCGGCATTGATGACGCCGAATTTATCTGCAAGCCCGCCGCACAAGCCTTTAATACGGTGTTCGCCAAAGCCGGCCTAAGCCCGAAAAAGGCCGCGATGTTTGAGGATGATCCCCGCAACCTTGCCATCCCGCACGCGCTTGGCCTCAAAACCGTGCTGGTCGGCCCGAAAAAGCCCGCGCCGCATATTCACCACCACACCGACAACCTCACCGCTTTTCTGCGGCAGCTCACGGGGGCCGACAATGCGCATACAATGTGAAATTCTGATCGCTGGCGGCGGCGTGGCCGGCCTAAGCGCCGCCTGCACCTTCGCCGCCGCAGGCTTTGAAACCCTCTGCGTCGACCCCGTGCCGCCGATCACCGATGCCACCCAAAAAGGTGCCGACCTACGCTCCACCGCGTTCCTGCTGCCCTCCGTCGAGTTGCTCACCGAATCCGGCCTCTGGGAGGCGCTAGCGCCCCACGCCGCGCCGCTTTCCATCATGCGGATTCTCGATGCGGGCGGCGAAGCGGGTGAAATTCGCGAGGAAGCCGATTTTCTAGCCGCCGATCTCGGCCTTGCGGCCTTTGGCTACAACCTGCCCAACACATTACTGCGGGAAAAAATGCTGGGGTTTCTGGCAAAACTCCCAAACTTCCAGCTTCTTGCGCCGGAGAGCGTGGGCAAGATCACCCCCCGCAGCACGGGCGCGCTGGTGCAACTGGCGGGCGGTGATCAGGTTGCTGCCAAGCTGGTGATCGCCGCCGATGGCCGCAATTCCCCCTTGCGGGAGCAGCTCGGTATTGGCGTGAAAACATGGCATTACGGGCAAAAGGCGCTAGTGTTTAATACCAGTCATACCAGCCCACACCAGAATATTTCCACCGAAATTCACCGCTCTGGGGGGCCGTTTACGCTGGTGCCAACCGAAGCCCCCTACAAATCTGCGGTTGTCTGGATGGAGCGCGGTCCCCGTGCCGCCGAGCTGTTTGCGATGGATGATGCGAGCTTCAACGCAGCCCTTACCGAGCGCGCATGCGGCATCCTCGGGGCGATTGAAACCACCGGAAATAGGGCCCTTTGGCCGATCATCGCACAGCGCGCCGAGCGGCTAAATGGCCCCCGCACCGCGCTGTTGGCCGAAGCCGCCCACGTGATTCCCCCTATTGGGGCGCAGGGGTTAAACATGAGCCTTGCAGACCTTAAGCATCTGAAAACACTGGTTATTGAGGCGCGCGCCGAAGGGCATGATATTGGCGCGTCGGCGCTTTTGCAAAAATACCACCGCGCCCGTTGGCCCGATATGGCCGCGCGGATTAGGGGGGTTGATCTGCTGAACCGCGCCTCAATGGCGGGCAGCCCGATGCTGAAAGACCTGCGCCGGGCGGGGCTTAAAACCCTGCATAGCATCAAGCCGCTGCGCGATGAGCTGATGAAGCGCGGCCTTGGAGCCAAGTAGCTAGACCGCCTCGATTTTGCCCGCCGATAGCCGCACCACGCGGTCCATCCGCGCGGCCAGCTCGTGGTTATGGGTGGCGATCAGAGCGGAAAGGCCGGTTTCTCGCACCAGTTCCATAAGCACCGAAAACACGGTTTCGGAGGTTTCGGGGTCCAGATTTCCCGTCGGTTCATCGGCCAGCAAAAGCGAAGGCCCGTTGGCCATGGCGCGGCAAAAGGCAACGCGCTGTTGCTCGCCGCCTGAAAGCTCGGCGGGGCGGTGATCGTAGCGTTTTTGCAACCCGACCCGGTCGAGCAGCATCCGCGCGCGGGCAACGGCATCTGCTTTGCGCACCCCGTTGGCTTGCTGTGGCAGCGCGATGTTTTCCTCTGCGCTGAACTCCGGTAGCAGGTGGTGAAACTGGTAAATAAACCCGATCTGCTCGCGCCGCAATCGCGTGCGCTCTTTGTCTTTGGCCTTTTCGGCGGCCTCACCGGAGATGATCACCTGCCCCGAAGTCGGGCTGTCCAGCAGCCCCGCGATTTGCAGGAGCGTGGATTTTCCGGCCCCCGACGGCGCGATCAGGCCAACAACCTCACCGGCTTCTAGAGAGAGGTTCGCGCCATTTAGCACATTAATTTCGTTGGGTTTTCCCGCAAAATAGGTCTTTGTCAGGCCTTTTATCTCCAGCACATTACTCATACCGAAGCGCCTCCACGGGCGAAAGTTTAGCGGCGTTGCGCGCCGGAATAATGGTAATGGTCAGGCTCAGACCCAGCGAAATAACTACCGTTGCCAGCACGTCTTCCCAGCGCAGGCGCGCCGGAATTTCGGTGAGGTATTTAATCTCGGGGTTCCAAAGCTGGTTGCCGGTCGCCCATTCCAAAAAGTGCTGCAAATCGGCGATGAAATAGGCAAATGAGGTGCCAAGCGCCAAGCCGAGCAGCGTGCCGATGATGCCGATCAGGGAGCCGCAAATGAAGAATATCCGCATGATACTGCCTTGGGTCAGCCCCATGGTGCGCAGAATACCGATATCTCGCCCCTTGTTTTTCACCAGCATTACAAGACCGGAAATAATGTTCATGGCGGCGATTAAAACAACCAAAGAGAGAATAATGAACATCACCCGCCGCTCTGTATCAAGCGCGCTCAAGAACGCGCCGTTTGCATCCCGCCATGTCCATATAATTTGCCCGCCCGAGGCTTCACGGATGGCGGCGCGTAGATCATCCACCGCTTGCGGGTTATCGACAAACACTTCAAGCTCGTCGGCTAAACCCTCACGATTAAAAAAACTTTGCGCCTCATCGAAGGGCATATATATCCGCGTGCGGTCAATATCCGCCCGCCCGACCTTAAAGATATACATCACCTGATAATCGTTAATTCGCGGCGTTGTGCCAAAGGGGGTTACCGCGCCATCGGGTGAAATAAGCTGGATGTAATCACCCACCCGCAGGTTGAGCGAGCGCGCAATGCCAGAGCCAATCGCCACCCCGTCATTGTATTGCTCGATATCGCCGCGAAAGCTCTCGGGGCTGGCGATCAGCGGCAGGTCTTTGATATCCGCCAGTGTTTCGCCATAAATCTGCACGCCGGAATTTTGCCCGTTGGCCGAGGCCATCACTTGCGCCTTAATGATCGGCGCGGCGCGCGTTACCCCCGCGACGCTAGCCACAGCCGCTGCCATTTCATCATAGTTTTCAATGCTACGGCTGCGGGTGTTGGCGAAATCGTAATCCGCTGAATAGACGGTCACATGCGCGTTCACGCCCAAAATCCGGTCGGTAAATTCCTCGCGAAAGCCGATCATAACCGCCTGCACCACAATCAGCGCCGCCACGCCAAGCATCACGCCAATCAGCGCATACCACGCGATCACCGAAATGCCGCCCTCCTTGCGCCGCGCCCGCAGGTAGCGCCACGCGATGGTCCACTCAAATTTTGAAAAAGGGCGTGTGTCCAAGGGCTTATACCGCGCTTAGCACTTGCGTGCAGCGGTCTAGTGCTGCCTCGGGAGACATCTCTTCGCTTTCCCCTGTGCGCCGATTGGTCAGCTCCACTACGCCATTCTTAAGCCCCCGCGGGCCAACGGTAATGCGCCACGGGCAGCCGATCAGGTCCATCGTCGCAAACTTCGCCCCCGCCCGCTCGTCGCGGTCATCATAGAGCGGCTCCAGCCCGCAAAGCTGCAGGCCTTTGTAGAGCATTTCGCACACAGGGTCGGTGGCCTCGCCGCCTTGCTTGAGGTTGACAATGCCGACCTTAAACGGCGCCACGCTATCGGGCCAAATAATGCCCTTATCATCGTGGTTGGCCTCTATCAGCGCGCCAATGAGCCGCGATACACCAATGCCGTGGCTGCCCATATGAACCGGCACCTCTTTGCCCTCGGGGCTGCTCACCTTGGCGTTCATGCTCTCGGAATACTTGGTGCCGAAATAGAAGATTTGCCCCACTTCAATGCCCCGCGCGGTGCGCTGGCGCTCGGCTGGCACATCAGCAAACAGGGCCGCGTCGTGGGTTTCGTCGGTGCGGGCATAGGGCGTGGTGAACTCGTCAAAAATGCCTTGGCACTGCTCGACGCTGTCATAATCAACCTGCCGATCGCCAAGCGTTAGATCGGTCACCGCGCTATCATAAAACACCTCGGATTCACCTGTTTCGGCCAACACCAGAAACTCGTGACTGTGCTCGCCGCCAATCGGCCCCGTATCAGCGCGCATCGGAATGGCCTTCAGCCCCATGCGCTCATAGGTGCGCAAATAGCTGACCAAATGGCGGTTATAAGCATGCAGCGCGCCAGCCTCATCCACGTCAAAATTATAGCCGTCTTTCATAAAAAATTCGCGCCCGCGCATGACGCCAAAGCGGGGCCGGCGCTCATCGCGGAATTTCCATTGGATGTGGTAAAGCGTTAACGGCAGCTCTTTGTAAGAATTCACAGAATTGCGGAAAATATCGGTGATTAGCTCTTCATTGGTTGGCCCGTAAAGCAGGTCGCGGCCGTGGCGGTCCTTGATCCGCAGCATTTCTTCGCCGTAATCATCATAGCGGCCAGACTCACGCCACAGGTCCGCCGTTTGCAAGGTGGGCATCAGCATCGGAATGTGCCCCGCGCGCTGCTGCTCCTCATGCACGATGTTTTCCAGAGTCCGCAACACCTTAAACCCCAGCGGCAGCCAGCTATATATGCCCGCCGCGCTTTGGCGGATCATTCCCGCCCGCAGCATCAGCCGGTGGCTGGCAATGGCCGCCTCGGCAGGGTTATCCTTGAGAACAGGCAAAAAATATCGGGAAAGGCGCATGTAAGGCACTCCGGTTAACTGGTTTTCATAAGGTTTAGGCCAAGCCAAAGCCGCGCGCAACGAAGACTTCCAAAATGTCGCAGTTTTCCTTTGCAGAATCGCGCGGCATAGGCTAATAAACGCTTAGATCACGAGAGATGGCTGCCAAGTTCTTAATCCGCACCCCCCGTGACCTAGGTTGTTTGAACGCCATTAAAAGCTGGCTCAAGCCTCAGGGAGAAATAGAAAGCGGCTCGCATTTGCGGGCCGTTTTTTATGGCGGGCCACATGCGCGAAATGCGCAGTGTGGCTCGGCAGCGGCTTAACCAAGCCACAAAAGCTTGGCGCGCCGCTACCGCAGGTCGAGCACGGGCACCAGCCGCATCGCTTTGGCGAGGTTATGGAATCGCTTTTCCAGCACCTCCCCGAGCAGTGCTTGCGCCGTGCCTTCAAACGCCAAAATCAGTGTTTCGGCTTCCACCCTAAGCGCCGTGTTTTCCAACATCACCGCTTGCGCACCCGAGATCATCGCGCCCAGCCGCATCGCCAGTCCGAGGCTGCGTGCGTTTTCAATCTCCGCCTCGGGCAGCAGCGCCAGTGAGGCCCCTTCTCCATCTTTGCTTGAATTATAGCGACTGCGAATGGCCCATGCGAGAAATAGCCGGCCTTGGTGGTCTATCCCGCCCATATTGGCGCGGGTTACGGTCTCGAAACACATATCGGCGCGGTAATCTGGGTGGGCGCGCCATGTGGTGTCATGCAGCAGGCAGGCGGCCTGCACTAGCCGCGCATCGACCGTCGGAAACAGCCCTTTGAGCCAGTTATAAAGCGCATCGCCGAAGCCCGGAAACCGCGCGTTGGTGCTTTCCAAATAGCGGCAGGCCTCGATCAACGGGTCCAGCCCGCGCATGGCGGGGGGCATGGCCTCAAACAGCATCCCTTCCCGAATCCCATAGCTGGAAATCGCGATTTCCGAGGGTTTGAGCACATCCATAAGCCCCTGCATAACCTGCGCCGCCAACGGCACCAGCTTGAGGCGCGCCATTGAGGTGTCGGTGAGGGCAGCAAGTGCTTGCGGCTCTTGTGAGGCCACCCAAGCTGCCGTTTCCGCCATCTGTTCAGCGGTCATTTTATACTCGTGCAGCACATGCAGCGGGTAATGCCGCCGCGCCATATCAAGCCGTGCCAGCGCCCGCCATGAGCCGCCGACCAGAAACAAGCGCTCGCCCTCTGGTGCCTGCACTGCGGCCATAATTTCGGCGACAGTATCGCGGACATGCACCGCTATATCCCCCTTGAAATCCGCCAGTTTCAGCGGCCCGAGCGGGCTTGTGGCCCGTTGCCCGACCAGCCCCGCTTTCAACCGCGCCAGCTCCATCGACGCGCCGCCGATATCACAGACCAAGCCATCGGCCTCGGGCCAGCCGAGCAGCACGCCTTGGGCCGAAAGCCGCGCCTCTTCTTCGCCCGATGCCACGTAAAGTTCGATACCTGTTTCCGCCAGCACCTCGGCGCAAAAATCCGGCCCGTCTGTAGCCTCGCGCACCGCCGCCGTGGCCACGGTGCTTACTTTTTCGACCCCCATATGCTCCAGAAGCAGCGCAAACCGCTTGATCGCGGCCAGCGCCCGCACACGGCCATCGGGGGAAAGCAAGCCACTTTCAGCCAGCCCCTTGCCCAGCCCGCACAGCACTTTTTCGTTGAAAAAGTAAGCGGGCGAGCGCGCAGCCCCGTCAAAAACAACCAGCCGCACAGAGTTGGAGCCCACATCGATTACGCCCACGCGCTGGCATTCTTGTTTAATCATGCGTTAACCTCGGTGCATCTTTCGCGCCAGCGGCCCCTCGGCCGGAAAGCGACGGGTTTTCCATAAAAAAGCGGTGGCAGGAAAACAGGTTTTCCCCTTGGTGGCGATGGTATGTGCCATCACCCGACAGCACCCAGCTTTGGGCGGTGTCGGCCATATTGGCCGCCATGATCTGCTCGATAATTTGCGCATGAACGGTTTTGTTTTTGATCGGCACCAGCGTTTCCACTCGCCAATTCAGGTTGCGCCCCATCCAGTCCGCGCTGGAAATATAAACCTTGGCCTTGGCACTTGGCAGCCCGCTACCATTGCCAAAGCAGACAATGCGGGAATGTTCGAGAAACCGCCCGATGACCGATTTTACGCGGATGTTTTCCGACAAGCCCGCCACCCCGGGCCGCAGGCCGCAGATGCCGCGCACCACGAGGTCCACCTTCACACCCGCCGCCGAAGCACGGTAGAGCGCATCTATCACATCAACCTCGATCAGCGCGTTCATCTTGGCCCAAATCGCAGCGGGTTTGCCGGCTTTGGCTTGGGTGATTTCCCCCTCGATCCCCGCCAACAGCGTGGCTTTAAGGATCAGGGGTGCAATGGAGAGGCCTTCCAGCCCGTCCGGCTGGGCATAGCCGGAGACATAGTTAAACACCTTGGTCGCATCGCGCCCCAGCGCTTTATCGCAGGTGAAGAGCGACAGATCTGTGTAAAAATTCGCTGTGACCGGGTGGTAGTTTCCGGTGCCAAAATGGGTATAGGTCGCCAGTTTTTTCCCCTCGCGCCGCACCACGGTGGAAATTTTGGCATGGGTTTTCCAGTCGATAAACCCGTAAACTACGGTGGCCCCTGCGCGCTCTAGCGTGCGGGAAAGCCTGATATTCGCCGCCTCGTCAAACCGCGCTTTCAGCTCCACCACGGCGGTTACAGACTTGCCCGCTTCAGCCGCCTCACAGAGCGCCGCCACAATCGGGCTGTCGCGGCTGGTGCGATACAGCGTTTGCTTGATCGCGATCACGTCCCGATCCCGCGCCGCTTGTTGCAGGAACTCTACCACGGTGTTGAAGGTTTCATAAGGGTGGTGCAGCAGCATGTCTTTCTTGCGCATGGCGGCAAAAATATCGCCGCCGTTATCCTGCACCCGCTCGGGCACGCGCGGGGTGAAGGCGGGCCAGAGCAGCTCTGGCCGCTCTGGTAATATCAGCTCTTCGAGGTCGTCAAAGCCGATAAGCCCATCGGTTTCGATCACCTCGTCAGGCATCACGCCGGTTTCTCGCAATATGGTTTTGCGCAATTCGGCGGGGGCGTTTGCCGAGATATTCATCCGAATAACCTTGCCGCGCTTCCGGCGCTTCAGGGCGGTTTCAAACTCTCGCACAAGGTCTTCTGCCTCGTCCTCGACCTCTAGGTCGCTATCGCGCAGCACCCGAAAGGCACAACGGCCCTTTAGCTCGTAGCCAGGAAAAAGCCGGGAGATGAACATTTCCAGTAGCGTTTCCAGCGGCAGAAAACGTAGCGCGCCCGCCGCGCTATCGGCAAGCTGGTAAAAACGCGGGATTTGTGGCGGCACGGGGAGCAGCGCCGTTAGCCTCGGGTTTTCGCCCTTGCGTTTGAGCTGCAGAGCGAGGGCAAAGCCGCCAGACCCGATGAAGGGGAACGGGTGCGCGGGGTCGAGCGCGATCGGGGTGAGGATGGGAAAAACCTGCTCAAGGAAGGTGCGGGCAAGGGCTTCGCGGTCAGCGTCCGTTACCTCCTCGGGGCCGAGAATAAGAATACCCTCGGCGCTTAACGCGGCGCGCAGCGCCCCCCATGTCGCTTGCTGCTGGCCCATCAACGCCCGCACATTTTCGTTGATTTTTTCGAGCTGCTGCTGCGGGGTCAGGCCATCAGCTGACATGCGGCCAATGCCCTCGCGGCACATTTCGCGCAGGCCCGCCACGCGAACGGTGAAAAATTCGTCTAGATTTGTCGAGGAGATCGCAAGAAAGCGGACGCGCTCCAGCAGCGGCACGGCGGGGTTCGCGGCCTCTTCCAGCACGCGCCAGTTGAAGGCCAGCCATGACAGCTCCCGGTTGATGAAGCGGGCGGGGCCATCGGTGGGCAGCTCGATGGGCACGGGGGCAAGGCTATTGAGAAAATCGGCGTTGACGTCAGGCATGGTTTGGCTCTGGCAGGCGGTTAAGAAAGGCGGAAACGAAGGGCACGGTGAGCGGCTTGCGGGCGGCCAGTGCGGCTTTATCCAGCGCCTCGACCAACGCGTTCACCTCTGCATATGAGCGCCCAACCCGCTTGAGCAGATAGGCCACAAGCTTGGGCGAGGCGGGGATTTGCCGGTCATCAAACAGCTTGGCAATGATCATGGAGAGCAGGGTATCATCGGGGGATTCGACCGCCACCACAGGCACAGATTCCAGCCGCGAGCGCAGGTCTGGCAGGGCCAGTGGCCAGCGGGTGGGCGCGGATTGGCCGGTGATGAGGAGCGCGCCGCCATCAGCGTTCATCTGGTTGTAAACATGGAATAATGCGGCTTCGTTTTCGCCGATTTTATCGACATTTTCCACCACCAGCGCGGGGGCGGCATCCTCTGACTGCAAGGCTGAGGCCTCAAGTATGCGCGCGCCGCTCATCGCAGCCCAAACATGCGCCAAATGGGTTTTGCCACTTCCCGATGGCCCGACCAGCGCCAAACGGCCCTCGGGCCAGCGCGCCCAGCCCTCAAGCTGCGCCACGGCCAGCTCATTGCACGGGGCCACAAAAAAATCGGCCCGCCCGAGGGCTTGGCGCACAGGAAGGTCTAGCACAAGTTGGGTGGCGGCGCTCATGTGTCCTCCGGTTTTTGCGGGCCTTTGTAGAGCGGGCCATCCATGTATTGGTCCATCAAAAAGCGCCCGATCACGCCGATGCTGGCCGAGACCGGCACCGCAATCAGCAAGCCCACGAAGCCGAGCAGCGCGCCAAAGGCCGAGAGCGAAAACATCAGCCAAACCGGATGCAGCCCCACCGAACTGCCCACCAGTTTGGGGCTAAGGATATTGCCCTCGAAAAACTGTCCAATGAAAAATACCGCGACCACCGCGCCAATCCAGATCGGATCATCCCAGAATTGGAAGATCGCCACGCCGATAGACACCCCGCCGCCGATGATCGAACCAACGAAGGGAATAAACGAAATTAGCCCAGCCACCAACCCGATCACGGCGCCGAATTGCAGCCCGATCAGCAGCAGCGAAATCGCGTAAAAGCTACCAAGGATGGAGCTAACAGTGATTTGCCCGCGCACAAAGCCGGCGAGCACCCGGTCAATATCATGGGCGAGGCCACGGATAGTGCCGAGGTGCTCGCGGGGCAGCCAAGAGTCGATTTTGGCGACCAGCCGGTCCCAATCAAGCAGCAAGTAGAAAGATACAACCGGTGTGATCACCAGTAGAATCATGAAATCAAACACCGCCAACGAGGAGTTGAGCACGCCATTCACAAACACCAAACCTTGATCTTTGAGCAGAGCTTGCAGGGCCAGCAAACTGCGCCGCAAAATAGAATCCTCAACGAAAACCTGCGGGAACTTCTCGCCCAGCCATGCTTGAAACTGCGCCACAAGCGCGGGCGCGGCTTTGGTTAGGCCCACGAGCTGCTCGACAAGCAGTGGCATCACCAGCAAGGTGGCGAGCAGCGCCAGCATGGCGGTAATGGTGCAGATAACCAGGGTCGCCCATAGCCGTGACAAGCCGAGCTTTTCCAGCCTATCGGCCAGCGGATCAAGGAAATAAGCAATGGCCGCCCCCGCAATATAGGGCGTGAGCGCACTGCCAAGCAGCCAGAAAAACCCGATCAGCACGATGGCAGAAATACCCCACCATTTTAGCTGCTTTTTGGCGCTCAATCCCATGCGGGCCTCCTACTGAAATTGCTCGTTTAGCAGCCGCTCTTCCAGCCCGTGGCCCGGGTCAAACAGCAAGGCATGGGAAAGGCGCGGCTCAATGCCGATATCGACCTGCACCACGTTTTTAACGTCACTCGAATCCGCCACCGCTGAAACGGGGCGTTTTTCAGGCTCCAGCACTTCAAAGCGAATATGCGCATCCATCGGCAAAAGCGCCCCCCGCCAGCGGCGCGGCCGAAAGGCGGCAACGGCGGTGAGGGCGAGGATATTGGCCTCGATTGGCAAAATCGGCCCGTGGGCGGAGTAGTTATAGGCGGTCGAGCCTGCCGGCGTGGAAACCAGCGCCCCATCGCAAACCAAGCTATCCATCCGCACGCGCCCGTTGATCGAAATCCGCAGCTTGGCCGCTTGTGGCCCCATGCGCAGCAAGGAAACTTCGTTAATTGCCAGCGCCTCGGCCTCAGAGCCATCCATGCAGAGAGTGCGCATTTTAAGCGGGTGAATTTCAGCCCGCTCGGCAGCCGCAATGCGGGCGGGTAGGTCTTCCTCGGTGTAGTCATTCATCAGAAAACCCACAGTGCCTTGATGCATGCCATAAACTGGCGCCGGCAGGCTTTGGGCGGCGTGGAGCGTAGACAACATGAAGCCGTCACCGCCAAGGGGCACAATCACATCTGCACCAGCTTGCGGAAATTGGCCGTAAACATGCACCAAGCGCCGCTTGGCGGCTTGCGCCTGCTCGGTATCATTCGCCGTAAAATGAATTTTCTCAAACGCCATAGAGGCTCCCCAGTTTGCCGCTATATTTGCAAGCATAGCCACAGTTTACAAGCGCCCATTTTCCTGCCGCCTTCACGATGCCTCTAGCTAGCCTTGCGGCCCTCCGCTCCGGTTTTGCTACGCAAACATCCTCACGTTTGGGCGATGGCGGCGCGGCGAGCTTCATGCGTGGGGTGAGCTTGCCCCCGCGCCGCCCCGAAACGTCGGACATTCGCACGCATTTGCCGTTTTTTGGTTGTGCCAACGCCCCTTCCCCCCCTATAGGAAAGCAAACCAACCCATAGGAGCGCGCCATGACCACCGATTCCGGCTTTTTCACCGAAACCCTAGCCACCCGTGACCCCGAGATCAAAGCCGCGATTACCGGCGAGCTGGGCCGCCAGCGCGACGAGATCGAGCTGATCGCGTCCGAGAACATCGTTTCGGCGGCGGTTATGGAAGCCCAAGGCTCGGTGCTGACCAACAAATACGCCGAGGGCTATGCGGGCCGCCGCTACTATGGCGGCTGTGAGTTCGCCGATGTGGCCGAGACTCTTGCGATTGATCGCGCAAAGCAGCTGTTTGGTTGTGATTTCATCAATGTGCAGCCCCATTCCGGCTCGCAGGCCAACCAAGGCGTATTTAACGCGTTGATCAAGCCGGGTGATACCATTCTGGGCATGAACCTCGCCTCCGGTGGCCACCTGACCCACGGGGCGCGGCCCAACCAGTCCGGTAAGTGGTTTAACGCTGTGCAATACGGGGTGCGCCAGCAAGACAACCTGCTGGATTATGACGAAATGCGCGCACTGGCGCTCGAGCACAAACCGGCGCTGATCATCGCCGGTGGCTCCGCCATTCCGCGCCAGATTGATTTTGCCAAGTTCCGTGCCGTGGCCGATGAAGTGGGCGCGATTCTCATGGTCGATATGGCCCATTTCGCTGGCCTTGTGGCCACAGGCGCGCACCCCTCGCCCTTCCCCCATGCCGATGTGGCCACCACCACCACCCACAAAACCTTGCGCGGGCCACGGGGCGGAATGATTCTGACCAACAACGCCGACATCGCCAAAAAGGTGAACTCGGCGATTTTCCCCGGCATTCAGGGCGGGCCACTTATGCATGTGATTGCCGCCAAGGCCGTGGCCTTTGGCGAGGCGCTGCGCCCCGAATTCACCGATTATATCAACGCCGTGGTGGCCAATGCGCAAGTGCTGGCCGACACCCTTATGAAGGGCGGCTTGGATATTGTCTCGGGCGGCACCGACACCCATTTGATGCTGGTAGACCTGCGCCCCAAAGGCGTGAAGGGCAATGCCACCGAAGAGGCTCTGGGCCGTGCGGGCATTACCTGCAACAAAAACGGCATTCCGTTTGACCCTGAAAAACCGATGGTCACGTCTGGCGTGCGTCTTGGCTCTCCGGCGGGCACTACACGGGGTTTTGGCCTTGCGGAGTTCACGCTAATCGGCGAAATGATCATCGAAGTGGTGGATGGATTGGCGGCCAATGGCGCCGAAAACAACGGCGAAGTCGAGGCCGCAGTCGCCGCAAAAGTCGCTGATCTTTGCGCTAAATTCCCTATGTATCCGAATCTCTAAAATACTACATTTAGTGGCTCACCACGAGTTTTAGACGAGATTTATGCATTTTGGTAACTTTCCGGTAACCTTTCTGAGCGATAAGTTAAGCACGGAGAAGGTAACCGGAGGCACTCAAGATGGACATACAGGCGATAATTTTTGATGTGGACGGCACGGTGGCAGAGACCGCCGACCTCCACCGCGCGGCCTATAACCGCGCCTTTCAAGAGCACGGGCTAAGCTGGCACTGGGATCGCGAGATTTATAGCCAATTGGTGCCAGTCGAGTTTACCCTTTCCAAGCTACGGTTATTTGCTTCGGCGGTGCGACAAAGCGGGCGGGGGCATGCGCCTAGCGCTACGGAGCTGGCACAAATTGCGGCACTCAAGGCGCGGGCCTATTGCCATTTGCTACGGCAAGGCCGCGCCCGTCTGCGGCCCGGCGTGGCCCGGCTTATGAAAGAGGCACAGCATGCGGGGATGGCGCTGGGGGCGGTTTCTACCAGCACGCGTGCCGAAACACAGGCGCTGCTGTCAGTCACGCTTGGCTTTCATGGCATGGGCTGGTTTAGCAGCCTGAAAACCGCTGAAAACGCCAATATTTATGCGCCGGAGCGCTCGCTTTATCAGGCGGTGCTGGATGATTTTTGCATCGACGGCGCGCGGGCGGTTGCGATTGACGATAGCGCCAGCGGCGCCGAAGGGTCGGCGCGTTGCGGGCTGTCGTGCGTGATTACCCCCAGCCTCTATACCGCCAGCAATCGCTTTAACCCTGATGCCTTAGTGCTAAGCGACCTTGGCGAACCCGCTGCGCCATTTACAGAAATCAGCGGCGAGCTGGACGGCTACTCTTACGTTACGCCAACCCTGATTCGCGCCATGGCGCGGCCAAAAGCGGCTGCGGCTTAACGTTATCTTTAGCTCTGCGTGCCATTTTGGGCCTAAGCAACCGAGGGCCGTATTTATGAAACATGTAATTGCCACACTTATCCTGTTTATGGCCGGATTTCCGGCGCAAGCCCAGCAAGCGTCGGTAAGCTTTGGCGCGGGCTCCCTTGGGGCCACGGTTGAGGCGGGTTACCGGCTTGGCCCAAATATCGGGCTGCGCGGCATTGCCGGTTTTGCGCGGGCCGATATGAGCCGCCAGTATAACGGCGCACCGCTTACAGGGCGGGCGACCATCGGTGGCGTCGGTGTGTTAACCGACCTTTATTTCGGCGGCGGTGCCCGCATCACGGCGGGCGGCGTTTTGCAAAACTACGGGGCCGATTTGGCGGTCACCGGAAATATGACCGTAAACGGCGTGACTTTTAACAATATAGACGTGGTGGGCCGCTTAGATGCGGTTAACCGCATCGCCCCCGTTGTGGCGATCGGGTATGAGAAGGTTTTTGGCCGCCATTGG
>Ga0256840_1000565_pt1 | contig 37596 bp, 35 predicted proteins | sample 355202metaG_FD_185969 | JGI IMG/M metagenome (GOLD analysis project Ga0256840, IMG submission 185969) | Hydrothermal vent microbial communities from Mid Atlantic Ridge, Atlantic Ocean - 355-202 | ecosystem: Environmental > Aquatic > Marine > Hydrothermal vents | place: Atlantic Ocean: Mid...
GGTGATAACACTAGCTGTAACAGCAATTATAGCAGGAAATAGGCCTAGCAAAGTCCATGCTGGTAGCAGTGATAGTTGCACAAATAAGACTAAGCTAAAAAAAGCTAATACATTAAATAATCCAAATATATAACTAGCAATATGGCATCCATCTTTGATAAGAAGATGATTTCGTCCTGCATCACGATCCGCTGCTATATCAGGAAATTGATTTAGCAATAACAGGTTGTTGGTAAGAAAAAATAATGGGATTGATGCAGCGGTAGCACTGGATGAATATGCACCGGTGAGTACTAAATTGCTACCGATAATAAAGATTGGACCAAATGCTAAGCCAGGAGCAATCAAACATAGCCATGCACTTTTTGTGAGTCGTGAGGTGTAGGTGGTTATTAAGAGCATACCTGCCAATCCTATCGGCACTAACAACCAACCTCGCAAATAAACAAAATATAAACCGATAAGTGAGGTGAGAATAAGGCTAGACCATGCTAATAGTTGAACTTTAGCTAGCGAATTTGGATCAGCGGGTAAAGCACCACTACCACCGCTAAATGGCGTCCGCTTTGTATTGAGATCAAGCCCACTAGAAAAGTCCGCATATTCATTAAAGGTATTTACACTGATATGAGCAGATAGCGCCGCAATCATAACTAGAAATGCTAGCCAGATATTAATGCTGCCTTGTTGCCAATAGCTGATAGCATAGGAAAGAGATAAAATAGCAGGGGTTAATAATAGAAATGGTGGTCTGCTTGTTGCAATTAGTGTTGATGAAGTTGACATCTCTATTTAACCAAAGAACCAATAAGCAACGCCGATGGCAGCCATAATTCCGGCAATATCAGCCGCTAATCCACACGCGGCGGCATGACGGATATTTTTAATGCCTACTGAGCCAAAATACACGGCTAAAACGTAGAATGTTGTTTCGGTACTACCCTGTACGATTGACGATAATCGCCCTGCAAAAGAATCAGCGCCATATGTTTGCATAGTATCAACCATCATCGCTCGTGCACCGCTGCCGCTAAAGGGCTTCATTAATGCAGTTGGCAGGGCATCAATAAAACGATCATCGAAATTCAAAGCAAGCACGATATGCCGTAATCCATCGGCTAATAAATCTAAGGCGCCACTAGCTCGAAATACGCCGATAGCGACCAACATAGCGACCAGATAGGGAATAATGGTGATAGCCGTTTCAAAACCTTCTTTTGCGCCATCAATAAAGGCTTCATAGGCATTTACTTTTTTAACTACAGCACCCGTAATAAATAACATCACTAAGGAGAATAAAATGACATTACTGATTAAGGCTGATTGTTGTAGCATTTCAGCTTGAGGTAAGTGTGAGAAATAAGTTAACAATCCTACAACCAACACAGTAAATCCACCTAAATAACTTAAAATCACTTTATCTAATAGATTAATCTTTTGCACATAAGACACCGCTAATAATCCCATGAGTGTAGAAGCATAAGTTGCTATTAAAATAGGGATAAAAACATCGGTCGGATTCACCGCCCCCATTTGTGCACGATAGGTGAAAATAGTGACAGGAAAAAGTGTTACAGCCGAAGTATTAATTACTAGAAATAGGATTTGAGCATTACTAGCCGTATCTTTTAAGGGATTGAGTTTTTGCAACTCTTTCATCGCCTTAATGCCAAGTGGTGTCGCGGCATTATCTAAGCCCAAAGCATTGGCTGACATATTCATTACCATCGCACCGAGAGCCGGATGGTTTTTGGGTACTTCAGGTACTAGTTTGGCGAAGAGTGGTGTTAGGCCACGGGTCAGTAAATCAATAAAACCACTACGTTCGCCAATTCGCATTATTCCCAACCATAAGGCTAAAATGCCAGTGAGTCCCAATGAAATTTCAAACGCGGTTTTTGACAGGCTGAACATTGCCGTCATTAATTGACCAAATATTTCAGTATCACCAAAGGCAAACAGTTTTATCAGGGCAACGATAAAAGCGGTGGTGAAAAAGAAGATCCAGATAATGTTCAGCATAAAGACTATTTTTACATGCCATGCGCAATAGTGAAAGAGATTGTTTCTAAGTAAAAAAAGCCCCCTAAAAAGGAGGCTTAATTATCCATGCTAGTTACGATTCTGGCTAGGACGACGCGCTTTATCACGTGCACGAGTACGGGGTTTACCTGATCGTTTTGGTTTACGATGTGTATTTTCGCCATCGCTAGCAGCAGAAGCGTCATTATTATTAACAAGACTGATTTCTAACTGTTTATTGACCACCCAAACTTTGCGTAATTGTTGGAATAAGTCTTTTGGCATACCTTGCGGTAAATCAATGGTGCTATAGTCATCTTGAAGGCTGATTCGACCAATATCTTTACTATCAATCCCCGCTTCATTAGCGATTGCTCCAACGATATTTTTAACTTCAACACCGTGAGATCTACCTACTTCAACGCGGTAAGTTTGCATACCATCTTCGCTGCGATGTGGCGCTTGATTTCCACGACGTGGAGAAGAAGGGCGTTCACTTCTGTTAGGACGTTCACTACGATCAGAGCGATCTCGACGACTGCCACGTTCACGATCTTTGCCTCTATTGTCCCCCCGTTCTGCGCGGGGTGGACGAACATGAACAACAGGTTTAAGTGGACGGCTTTTCTGTACTAAGTAGGTTAATGCTGCAGCTACTTCTAGCGGATCGGCATCATGTGATTCTTGATAATTACTAATTACTTCTTGGAAGAAGCTTAAATCTTGAGATTCGATAGTTTGGCTTAATTGCTCAGTAAACTGCATAACACGACGATCAGCTATATCTTCAGTACTTGGCAATTGCATTTTGGCAATGGTTTGTCGTGTTGCTTTTTCAATAGCAAATAACATGCGTTTTTCACGCGGTTGCACAAATAAAATCGCCTCACCTTTACGGCCAGCACGACCTGTACGACCAATACGATGCACATACGACTCCGTATCGTAAGGAATATCGTAGTTAATAACATGACTGATACGTTCAATATCTAAACCACGAGCAGCAACATCGGTCGCAATTAGAATATCTAATTGTCCTTTTTTTGTTCTTGCAATGGCTTTTTCACGTGCTGCTTGATTCATATCACCATTTATTGCTGAACTTGAATAACCACGTGCTTCGAGTTTTTCAGCCAATTCCGTGGTCGCATTTTTAGTGCGAACAAAGATAATCATGGCATCAAACTCTTCAACTTCAAGAATACGCGTTAACGCTTCTAACTTGTGCATACCTGTCACTTGCCAGTAGCGTTGGTTAATGGTTTCCATTGTTGATGTTTTCGATTTGATTCGAATTTCAACAGGATCTTTCAAATAACGGGTAGCCACACGGTGTATTGGCCCCGGCATAGTAGCTGAGAACAAGGCTACCTGACGTGAATTAGGTGTTTCTTTTAAAATAGTTTCAACATCATCAATGAAACCCATGCGTAACATTTCATCGGCTTCATCTAAAACTAATGATTTTAAATCACCGAGTTTAAGGGTGCGGCGACGAATATGATCTAAAATTCGACCGGGCGTACCGACAATAACTTGTGGGTTACGTTGTAATTGACGTAATTGAATGCCAACACTTTGACCACCATAGATAGGTAATACATGTAGGCCTTTCATATGTTTAGCATAGCTTTGAATAGCTTCAGCTACCTGAATAGCTAATTCACGAGTAGGGGCTAACACTAACATTTGCGGTGTTTTAGCTTTTACATCAATGCGGCTTAACAGCGGCAAAGAGAAGGCGGCAGTTTTACCTGTACCTGTCTGTGCTTGCCCTAGAAGATCACGACCTTCAAGAAGAGGCGCAATACTTTGTGCTTGAATGGGAGAGGGTGTTTCGTAACCCGCTTGATTTACGGCTTTAAGAACAGGTTCTGATAAACCTAGATCTGAAAATAAAACCACGGGAGTTTGTTCTGAGTCTGACATGAATGCGCCTGTGAAAGTCAGTTTTAAGTCTAAAACTGAGGGTGTGCGGAAGAGGAATTACAACTTCGGAAAAATAATCGACATATTATACGCGATATTTGTAATAAAATACAGTTAAATCATACTGTTAAAATAGGTCTATAATTGACTAAAATTATGCTAATAAAATCCTAAAAAGGAGTAACAAATGGAACACACTTATAAACATATTGAATTAACAGGTAGCTCAACTGAAAGCTCTGATCAAGCGATTCAAAACGCCATTGCTAAAGCGGCAACATCAGTCAAAAATATGCACTGGTTTAATGTGGTTGATACGCGTGGCTATATTGAAGAAGGTGGCGTTAAATATTGGCAGGTGACGATTAAAGTTGGTTTTAGGATTGAGGATTAGTTCGCTTGGGCTTCTTTAAGCATTGCCCCGAATGATATCTAATTTGTTACTGGGAGCATTTGGAGACATAAAATCGGGTATGGTTTTTTCGGTTCTTTGAGGTCGGCTCAAAAATTCAGGTGCCCATTCAGCTATGCGTTGCTTTTTTACATGCTTATATTTTCCTGCTTCAGGCTCATCTATGTACTCTTTTTGAAGAACTAGAGCGAGTGGATCTTGCGCACCTTTTGTTTTATTTGAAAATGCTAATGCTTCTTCAAAAGTCTCGAAAACATAATAGTAGTCATTGCCATCTTCTAAATCTTCAGCGCCCTCTCGAGGGTAGCACCATACTCTGTATTCAAGGACAGCATCCCAGACATAACCGCCGCCTGCTTTGGCTGAGGCATCATAAGAACCGATTAATTCAGGTTTACTTATCTTTGGATACATAGACTTGTGCTCAAGCAGACTTCTCAAATTTATGCACCCACACTTTATGGACTTCATTCCACTTCATACCTTCGTGCATTCTTAGGATAAGTGCTTTATAGGCTTCCATGCTTGGGTAGCCTTCGGCTCGAGCATCGTCATCAGTCATATCGCCCAAGGTTTTTTGCTCTAAAGAAGTAACAGTGAACTCTACACCTTCAAGCTCAAATGTTTCACCAGGGTAGGCATAGACCCCATCACGGCGTTGCTGAGTTTTTTGACCGGCTAGCGTAGCTTCCACTAATTTAGGATGTGTAACCAAGCGATCTATTTCACAACTTTTCTCTGGATAATTATTTTCTGACATACTATTTTACTCCTTGACTGGCGAGATATTCTTCATACGTGCCGGCAAAATCAATAATGCCATCGGGGGTCATATCAAAAATACGTGTTGCTAGTGATGATACAAACTCGCGATCATGACTGACGAAGAATAGCGTACCTTCATAACGGTTTAAGGCCATATTTAATGATTCAATTGACTCCATATCCATATGGTTGGTTGGTTCATCCATAACTAAAATATTGGGTTTTTGGAGTAATAATTTACCAAACATCATGCGACCTTTTTCACCACCGGATAAAACACTGGCTTTTTTGTCAATTGAGTTTCCAGAGAATAGTAAACGCCCTAGTGTACCTCGAATAACCTGTTCATCATCCGAAGGTTTGCCCCACTGCTGCATCCATTCGAATAGGTCGAGATCGTTTTCAAAGAAATTTTCATGATCTTGTGCGTAATAACCAATATTGGCATTTTCAGACCATTTAACGGTACCAGATTGTGGATGTAATTCATTCACCAATGTTTTAGCTAAGGTTGTTTTACCAATACCATTTGGGCCGATAATGGCAATTCGCTCGCCTACTTCCACCATACACTTAAAGTCTTCAAATAAAAGTTTTTCACCTTTATAACCTTGGCTAATGCTTTGAATTTCTACGGCATTTCGGAATAACTTTTTGTCTTGCTCGAAGTTAATATAAGGATTAACACGGCTTGAAGGTTTAATATCATCAAGCTCAATTTTATCAATTTGTTTGGCGCGAGAAGTGGCTTGTTTCGCTTTAGATGCATTGGCAGAAAAGCGACGCACGAAATCTTGCAGCTCAATGATTTGTGCTTTTTTCTTGGCGTTATCAGAGAGTTGACGTGCACGTGCTTGTGTTGATGCCAACATGTATTCGTCATAATTACCGGGATAAATTCGCAGTTCACCAAAATCCATATCAGCCATATGCGTACACACGCTGTTTAAGAAATGGCGATCATGCGAGATAATAATCATAGTACCGTTACGTTGATTGATAATATCTTCTAACCAACGAATAGTGTTAATGTCCAAATGGTTAGTTGGCTCATCAAGTAAGAAAATATCAGGTTCAGCAAATAATACTTGGGCAAGCAAAATACGCAGTTTCCAACCCGGTGCAATCTCGCTCATTGGGCCATAGTGTTGCTCAGTAGGAATGCCTACACCTAATAGCAATTCGCCGGCACGAGATTCGGCAGTGTAGCCGTCCATCTCAGCATATTCACCTTCAAGATGTGCGACTTTGATGCCATCTTCTTCAGACATTTCTGGCAAATTATAAATGCGATCACGCTCATGATGCACTTCCCACAATTTAGCATCGCCCATAATAACAACATCAATAACACGTTGATCTTCATAAGCGAATTGGTCTTGTTTTAACACCGCAAAGCTTTCATTTACATCAAGACTAATATTGCCTGATGTCGGTGTTAAATCACCAGAAAGGATCTTCATAAAGGTTGACTTACCACAGCCATTCGCGCCGATTAAGCCGTAGCGATTGCCGCCGCCAAATTTAACTGAGACATTTTCAAAGAGTGGCTTAGCGCCAAATTGCATGGTGATATTTGCAGTAGTAAGCAAGATCGTATTCCTGAAGTATTAAGGTTGAGATAACCCACCATTATACCTGCGATATTAGATTTTGCATATTTTCTATTAGACTTAAGAACATGAATACACTTATTTTTGATGAGACAGATAAGTGTTTTTCTTAGGGCAGGTTATTATTCCTTTATCCGTCAAAAATGGGCTAGGAAAGGATATGGGGTTCCCTTTGGAATCAGAAGATTTTACATCAAAATGAAGGTGAGGCCCATCGGAAAATCCTGTGTTACCTGAGTAACCGAGGAGCCGCCCTTTAGTAACGAACTGGCCCAAAGTTACAGCAACACCATTCATTTTAAGGTGATTATAGAGACCTAATGTGCCATCCGAATGTTCAATCGATACATAATTTGCATCGTCCATATAAGATCTTGAATTACCACCTATTGAGGAATCATTTTTAGTATCAATAACTATTCCTTCTCTAGCAGCATGTATTGGTGTATTTATAGGCATGACAAAATCAATTGCATATTGAGACTCGCCAAAATGACTAAAGGTGCCATTGCATGATTGTGCGACCTTGAATTTATCTTGCTTGTCATAAGGTAAGTCATACACATAATCAGTATCATGGACTGCAGTATAATCACCTTTTGCCCAATCATAATGGTAGTTATAGTTCCAAGCTTTCTGTCCATGTTCTAGAGATAAAAGAAATTGCTTTTCTTTTCCTTTTAAAACAAATATTTTTGGTAGCGTTGTGGATGCACGCATTCCCGTTGATTTCACATCAATATTTATAGATACTTTATGTTCCTTTTTATTTATCGCATAGAATAAAATCTGTTGACCCTTTGATTGTGTTTCTATACAAACAACATCTTTTGAACATTGAACTTTTGCACATAATTGAGTGAAGGGTAACAGTAATAAAAGAGAGGAGATTAATATAGGTTTCATGATAAGGGTAGGTTCCGTTAGTTTTGAGAGGTTTGTGATAGTTTATCGATAAGCTCTATTTTTGCCTTACGAGTGAGCTTCTTAATAGCGGCTTCACGCTTCGATGCACTACTACGATCTGGGTGTGTTTCTTGGAATACTATTTGTTTAGCGGGGCTTGAATGAAAAAACTTTGCGCCACCTTTCTTTGATTGGTGTTCAGCGAAGCGTCTTTCTAGATCAGTGCTTATACCTGTATAGAGATTACCGTTTTCTGCTTCAACAATATAAACAAACCAATCAGATTTCACTAGAGATTGTTACTAATCATTTTAACGAGTTCAGAGATTAGTGCTCTTTGCTGGCCTACCGAGTGGTTGAATCCATCAGAAGCTAATTCACGTTTAAAATGAAAAGAATGCTCTTTTTCATTAAGCCAATAACTACCGATGAGGATAACGGTTGAATCATCAGTGGCCGAAAAATGGCTGATTTCTATTTGCAGTTGATAGTCACTATTTTGTGCAGTAGGTGTCGTATTTAACCGCAATTGATAGGGTGAATTGTATTTAAAATCGTGAACTAAAATGCGTTTAATACTCAGCGATAGAGGTTCTGCCCATACGTGTTGGCTAGCAAAAATAACAGCTTGGTCATGTTGCAATAGTGGCAGACGCGTATTGTCTAAATAGTGTGCAAGATGCAATTTATTAAGTGTTATTGTTTTACCATTCTTTTTTACTGGGCTGGTATCGAAATCTGCAGTGTTGGCATCTAATAAATAATAATTAATATGAGTGGTGGGTGTTGAGCTACAAGCTGATAGCAAGCTTATTAATAATATAAACATGATACGCATACTTTACTTCCTTGCTTTAGGCTGAATATTCGGCGCTTGTTCACCCGAGAAAATAAGGCTGTTAGGCTTTCTATTGAGTTCTAATATTAGAGGCTGAATTTCTCGTACAAGACTATCGAAACTTTTTAATGTTTGTTTGAGTGTTTCAGAATTTTCTGAGCCGCCCGAGTAATTGTCAGCCAAAGCCTTAATGCTTGTCATTAATTCATTCAGATTGTTGAGTGAGTTTTGTATTTTTGTATCACTTTCTGAACCAGAAGAATAAGTGTTTGCAAAGTTAGCTGTAGATTCAAGCATGGTATTGATGTTGTTTATTAGCTGCTGTTTATTTGCATCAGATAACAAGGTCTCTAAGTTATGACTTACATTATTTAAGCTTTGTGCCGTTTCGTTAAAGGAATGAATCATTGCCGCGGCATTGGTCGTAAGGTCTTCTAAAGGTAGTTTATTTAGTTTATCAAGTAACTGACCAGTACTTTGTGTAAATAGGCTAAAGTCATCTAATACGCTTGGAATAACAAGATAACTATCAAAATAGTGTGTTTCAACTGCCGGCTCGTCAGGATAATATTGTAAATTGACAAACAGTTGTCCCGTCAGCAAATTACTCGATTGTAATTTTGCACGTAGCCCTTGTTTTATCCAAGTATTCTGTTTAGAAACGATTTCATTAACCGCCTCTTGCGTATCTTCTAGCCCTAATTTACCGGCTTTTATGGAGATCAGCACGGGAATCTTATATTCCTGATCAAATAAGCTGTGTCTGTCACCTGACTGATCGTCGATGGCCAGTACTTCACCTATATTAATACCACGATATTCGACAGGCGCACCAACATATAAGCCCCGCACTGTATCTGAGACTAAAATAATATATTTGATCGAATGTTCATAAATGGGCGCAATGGCTGATTCCTGGTCAGGGAATATCTCAAAATAAGCACGGCTGTCGATGGGCGTTGCGGGCAAACCTTGAAGCTGATCAAAGGTGATGCTATTGCTTAATAATGATTGTAGGCTGCCAGTTTGAACATCAATGCCCTCTGCCGATAAATTAACGTTCAATCCGCTTATATTCCAAAAGCGTGTGTTTTGGGTAATAAGCCGATGGTAAGGCGCTTTGATAAAGACATTGTAATACACTTTTTTCTCAAAAATATTGAAATAAACATCTTCAAATTGACCAACAGAGAGCCCTTTATAACGAACGGTGTCACCAATTGAATAGGCTGTTTGATCACGGCTACTCAGCGTAATATGCAAACCAGGGGTGCCAGCCGGAGTAATCGGTGGGCCTGCTAAGGCAATAAATTGATAGGATTTTGTTTCACTGTCCCCCGGGGCAAGCTCGATATAAATACCCGATAGAATAGTGCCGAGGCCAGAAATACCTTCATGACTAATACGAGGTGAAACGACCCATATTTGAGTATTCTCGGTGAGAAGATAGGCCGCATCTTTATTAATTTCTACGGTGACCACCACGCCATCAAGCCCTTCTTTTAATGCAATATTTCGTACTACGCCAATATCAACATTTCGAGTTTTAATTTTTGTTTTATTCGCTTCTAATCCTTCGGCAGAGACCATATTAATAGTAATGGTGACGCCTTGGCTTTGCCATTGATGATAGACCATCCATAAGCCAATACAAAGTGCGATAAAAGGAATTAACCAAATTGCAGAAATCGCTTTGCCTTTGCGAATTTCAGCTTTCTGCGGTGAGTTAGGGTGCGCTATTGCCATTATTTAGCCTGTTATTTATTTGGTTTTTATCAGGGTGCCATATTAAATGAGAATCAAAGCTCATTGCTGCCAGCATGGTTATTATAACCACAGCAGAAAATGCAAAGGCAGCGGGACCAGGATAAACGCTCATAGTGTTACCTAATTGAATCAAACTGACAAGAATAGTCACCACAAATACATCGATCATTGACCAACGACCAAGAAATTCAGCGATGCGGTAAAGGGTAATACGCTGTTTGTGGTGAGCGCTACTTTTAATTTGAACAGAATAATTTAGCCATGCTAATGCAATTATTTTAGCGATGGGAATAACGATGCTGGCGATAAATATAACTATAGCAATAGGATAAGAGCCATGTTGCCAGAGTAGTTCAACGCCACCTAAAATGGTATTAGGCTGATCGCGACCCAAAATCCGCGTTGTCATAATCGGTAAAATATTTGCGGGAATATAAAGAATAACCGCGGTAACAAGCAATGCCCAAACAGATTGTTTGCTATAGGGCTTTTTAAGGGAGGCATGGTGTGACGTGATATGCAATATTTTATGTAATTGAAGCTTATCTAAACGTGCCGTAGTGGCCACGATGAAAATAGAAAAAAGAATAAACATATAAAACGATAAGCCGAGAGAGACATCAGCAAGCGAGGTGATTTTAACTAAGCTGACTAATGTGCCAATTAAAAATATTTCGGCCATATTCCACGGCAATAAAGTAAAAATTAAACGAAGAATTTCAGCTGAAAAGGGCGGGGGCGGCCGCGCTAATCGAATAGGCATAAGCAGATAAATTAAACCGCATAATATGACGAAAGGAATAATAAAAATGGCAATTATTTCCAGCGATGCCAACACAATATAATCATAATGAATGAGCGAAGTTAAGCTGTGGATAATATCTATTTGTTGAGATTGATCTTTGACACTAAAAGATAAAAATGGAAAAGGAAGCGTTGCCAATAAAAATAATAATGCTGTGAATGCATAGGCAAGAATATAATCAACAGTAGAACGATGAAAGCTAGTGATTTCTAAACCACAGCGGGGGCAATGAGCCTCTTGTTTGTGTTGTAATTCGGGAATGTGAAGAGGCAGAGAACAATCATGGCACTCAATGACTTGGTCGCGCTGTCCATCGGCTTGTTGAGCGAGGCTAGTCACTTATCGGCATTAAAATCTAAAGCAACAGAATTGATACAAAAACGTAAATTTGAAGGTGCAGGGCCGTCATTAAACACATGGCCAAGATGGGCATCACAATGCTGGCAGCGCACTTCTTTACGACTCATGCCATGGGTATAATCAGTGTGTTGTGATATGGCTCCCGACTCAATTTGTGATGAAAAACTAGGCCAGCCACATTCTGAATGGAATTTATCATGCGATGAAAATAATGGCTGCTTACAACAAATACAATGATATTGACCGATATCGCCATGTAAATAATAACTGCCCGAAAATGGCGCCTCAGTACCAGCCTCACGCGTCACACGATATTGCTCATCACTAAGCTGTTGTTGCCACTGCGAATTTGTTTTGCTTACTTTATTGACCATAACTTACCCACAATTGAAGTAAGTTCGATTATGCACATCTTTTTTGAACTAGACAAGTGGTTCGAGCAGTAACTAACACTACATGCAAGCATACGAGTTTGATATGATTTATTGCAAACCCTAGTTATGGAGTATTTATGGTCTTAGAAAATGCACCCAGTTGGCAGTCAGCATTAAGTGCTGAGTTTGAATTGCCTTATATGCAGAGTCTCAAACAGTTCTTACGTGCAGAGAAAGAGGCTCACAAAATGATTTATCCGTACTCATCAAATTGGTTTCATGCGCTAGAAACCACGCCACTAGATGAAGTGAAAATCGTTATTCTAGGACAAGATCCCTATCATCAACCCAATCAAGCACATGGTTTATGTTTTTCGGTGTTGCCGGGGGTAAAAACACCGCCATCCTTAGTCAATATATATAAAGAACTACAATCCGACCTTAAAATTGAACCGGTTAATCATGGTTATTTAGAAAGTTGGGCTGAGCAGGGTGTTTTATTACTTAATGCTGTGTTAACGGTAGAAGATTCCAATGCTAACGCCCATCAAGGCAAAGGCTGGGAGCAGTTTACCGACAAAATAATCGCAACAGTAAATGAGCGCTGTGAGCATGTGGTATTTATGTTGTGGGGTAGTTATGCCCAAAAGAAAGGAGCAATGATCGATAGCGCACGCCATTGTGTATTAAAAGCGCCTCATCCATCACCTTTATCAGCCTATCGTGGTTTTTTTGGTTGTCAGCATTTTAGCCAAGCAAATAGTTATCTGAAACAATATGGTAGGGGAGTTATTGATTGGAAATTGCCAGCGAGCGTGTGATATAGTTAGGTTTAAAATTAATTGGGAAGCTCAGGCTCGATTGATTTCCGAAAGGTGGAGATAGGAAATCAGCCGTTTATCATGTGCGAATGAAATTCAGCACGGGTAGATAATATGATGTTTCATTGATAGCTACTGCCAAGGATTGATCACATTAAAGTTAAACGGCTCAAAGTCTTTGATGTTTCGTGTTGCTATATTGGCTTCATACAACTGGCAAATTGCTGCAATTTGGGCATCAGCCATACTTACTTGCCGGCCTGATGCTTCACAGCTGCTAACGAGATCTGCGTATAGCACTGCTGCCTGACTATCAAAAGCCAATATCCGACCGCCAAAGTCTTGATCAAACATTTCACTTGCCGCAGTGAACAGTCCCGATTTTCGTTTTCCTTCAGGTAATCTAGCGATGCCATAGAGAATTTCTGCAACCGTAATGGCTGTGATATAGAGTGTTGATACTACTTGATTGTCTAACCATGAGATTACTGAGTTTGAAGGCTGAGACTTCATCAGTTCAGATAGGACATTGGTATCCAATACAATCATATATCAAACTCAGCTGCTCTTGGTAAGTCGCTCCGTTTAGGCAGTTCTGGCATCTCAACATTCGCGGCCATAAAACGTTGGTGTATTTTCTGGCCTAAAGTTTTATCACTTATGGTCTCATTATTGAGTGTATTTCGTAAAATTGTACGCGCTTCCTCTTCCATAGAATGACCGTGATTAGCGGCAACAATACGCAACTTGGCTTTAACTGATTCATCTAAATTTCTAATTGTAATACTAGCCATACCTCCTCCCATAAACAATCATTGATAGCAATGAAATCATTGTAGCGGAACCAGCTTATTTTTGGAAGCTAATAGGTGTGAAAAGGATAATATAGTTAGTTACGTCAAAATCAATCAAATCAATGGGGTCAGATTCGATTGATTGCATTAATTGGCAGCTGCCAGTGAGTGTGTGATAAATTTAGCTCTTACGTAACTCAATCTACAAGATACAAAATGAAATGAACATGACACATAAAGCACAATTAACACTGATTATTACTTTGACAGTTTTATTGCTTGGATGCATTGATACTGATGCCGATAAAAACTATACGGACATTACTTTTGAAGAATGTGAAATCACGGTCCAAAAATTCCGAAAATATATGAAGGAAGAAGTTTTCCCCATTGTAGATATATCGAAAGTTGATGTATCCAAAGCTTCCAACATGATTCATTTGGAAGTAATTAAAGAATTGCAAACTTTTGAGAGCTCTATAAACCTTTGCAGTAGAAAGCAAATATACAGTGATAATGAGCAGAAAAATCATTATAACTTCATTGTACGAGATTTGTTCTCTTTAATAATGTATCTGGAAAACATTAGAGATAATCGATCATCAGGAGCCGAGTTTTTAGATATTCTCTTTGATTTTATGAGAAAAAATTACTATGAAGTTATGGAATTAGCAAGGTGAATTCACCGTCTTATTTTAAGGGTAACGCTCCCTTTAACGCACATTAAGCTAGGGGAGGTTCAGCGTGACCCCGTTGATTCTAGTGCAATCGCTTAAACCATCGACAGGATTTCAACCTTATAAAATTAGTACAGCTATTAGTATGGTGACAATTACAGAGCCACCATATTAAATTTATCACTCGTAATATTCAACAAAAATCAAGTCCAAAAATCAGAATTAAATGGGACGTTACCCTTAAAATACTCTATATCAACGTGTGTAATTTAGCAGTAAAAGACGCCAGCTGTTAAACTACACGCCATGATAAAACTTCATCAACTTTCTGTTCGCCGTGGTGTACGGCTGTTATTTGAATCTGTCAATCTAACGATCCACCCTAAACAAAAGGTGGGGTTGACGGGGGCAAACGGCACGGGAAAATCCAGCTTATTTGCCTTATTCCAAGATAAATTACATGCTGATCATGGCAGTGTGTCGATCCCTGAATCATGGGTGATTGCACATGTGGCACAAGAAACACCTGCTGTTGATACGTCGGCAATTGATTATGTGTTGCAAGGTGATGCGGAGTATATGGATTTGCAGCAACAATTAGTTGAGGCAGAATCGTCACATGATGGTCATGCTCAAAGTGAATTACACGATAAATTAGCCGCGATTGATGGTTATACGGCGCGCAGTCGGGCTGGTCGGTTGTTACATGGTTTAGGGTTCTCTGCGGACCAAGAAAATCTAGCTGTTACCTCATTTTCAGGTGGCTGGCGGATGCGTTTAAATTTGGCACAGGCCTTAATGTGTCGCTCTGATTTATTGTTATTGGATGAACCCACCAATCATTTAGATTTAGAAGCGGTGTATTGGCTAGAAGAATGGTTGCGTAATTACCAAGGCACCTTAGTATTGATTTCACATGATCGGGATTTTTTAGATCGTGTTGTAACCCAAGTAGTGCATATCGAACAGCAGGGCATGAAAGCTTACACTGGTAATTATTCGGCCTTTGAATTAGCGCGAGCGGAACATTTAGCACATCAACAAGCGGCGCATAATAAACAGCAACGTGAGATAGCGCATATTCGCCAATTTGTGACGCGTTTTAAGGCGCAAGCAACCAAAGCAAGACAAGCTCAAAGCCGGATCAAAGCATTGGAGCGGATGGAATTAATCGCACCTGCCCATGTTGATTCGCCGTTTCATTTTAGTTTTTATCCGCCAACACGATTAACAGCACCTTTATTAAGTTTAGATAAAATAGCCGTGGGTTATAATGACAAGCCGATTATTTCGGGGGTGAAGTTATCATTAGCACCGGGCGATCGTATTGGTTTATTGGGGCCTAATGGTGCAGGTAAATCAACATTAATAAAATTAATTGCCGGTGAATTGCCACCACTGCAAGGTAAGCGTAAAGAAGCGAAAGACATTAAAATCGCTTATTTTGCACAGCATCAATTAGAACAATTAACCATGGATGAAAGTCCATTACAGCATTTGCAACGACTTGATCGGTTAGCCTCTGAAACGGTATTGCGTAACTTTATCGGTGGTTTTGGTTTTCAAGGTGATGATGCTTTAGCACCTGTTGGCCCTTTTTCGGGTGGTGAAAAAGCACGTTTAGTATTGGCGTTATTGGTCTATCAAAAACCAGCGGTATTATTATTAGATGAGCCGACAAATCACCTTGATTTAGAAATGCGCTTGGCTTTGACATTAGCATTGCAAGATTTTGAAGGGGCATTGATTGTCGTTTCACATGATAGGCATTTGTTACGTACGGTGGCGGATGAGTTATGGTTAGTATCAGACGGACAAGCTAAAGTATTTGATGGCGATTTAGATGATTATCGAGAGTGGACATTGAATAAAGATAAACCCGAAAAAGTGATTAACGAAACAAGTAGTAACAGCAATAAAAAGAAAGGTGACCGCCGTGCTGCTGCCGAAGCTAGACAAAAACTGCAACCATTGCGTAATGCGGTTAAAAAGGCTGAGCAGAAGATGGAAAAAGTGCAGTTATCATTAGATAAAGTAGAAGAAAAACTAGCAGACAACACCCTGTATGACGACAATAATAAAGACAAATTAAAAACCTTGTTATTAGAACAAGGCAACCTAAAATCAGAGTTGGAACTAGCTGAAATGGATTGGTTTGAAGCGAGCGAACAATTAGAATCCTTCTAAAAGTGCTTAAAACCGGCATAAGTTGCCGTGTTCTATATATTCAGTCCACATATGCTCATTTTAGAAGAGTCTAAACTTCTAACATTAGCTATAAAACTGTGAGGGTATAGGCAAAAACTAGCTTTATTAAGAATGTTTTCCCTCATATAGCTAAGCTTGGCATAAAGAGTGCTTCAGGACCTTTGATATTATTCAATCAAGGAAGTCCTTACATGCTTAAAAAAACATTAATCTCAAGCACAATTCTTTGTGCCTTTTCGCTGCCGGCATATGCAGATAGTAGCAATACATTAAAGCAGTTTTTTGCTGATGATGCTCAAGTGAGTTTAGCCTTTCGCTATCGCTTAGAAAATGTTGACCAAGATGGTTTTTCGAAAGATGCAACAGCCTCTACATTACGTACCACGCTGAATTATAAAACAGGTAGCTTAAATGATTTTGCAGCAACGTTAGAGTTTCAAAATGTCGCTCATATTGGCAATGATAATTTTAACGATACTTTGAATGGAAAAACACAATATCCAACCGTTGCTGATCCAGAAAACACCGAAGTCAATCAAGCCTTTCTAACCTATAGTGGTCTTTCTAATACCGATATTACAGTTGGACGTAAACATTTCAATTTTGACAATATTCGCTTTGTGAATATTAATAATTGGCGTCAGCATCATCAATCATATGATTCCATTTCAGTGTTAAATAAGTCTCTTCCTAATACGGTTATAAATTATGTTTATGTATCAAATGTGAATCGCTCTGTAGGGGGAGATCATCCGCTAGGCGATATAGAAAGTAACCTCCATTTATTCAACGCTAAATACAGTGGTTGGAAATATGGCGCCTTCACCTTGTATAACTACGCATTAGATTTTGAAGACTCGTCTTTTGAGGGAAATTCATCAAACACCTATGGACTACGCTTTATAGGTAAGGCGCCGATCAATGAAAGCTTAAATGTCTTATATACCGCTGAATATGCAACACAATCTGATTATGCTGATAACCCTGCTAATTTTGATGCCGACTATACGTTGGCTGAATTAGGTTTAGGTGGAAGTAACTGGAGCGTAAAACTGGGTTATGAAGAGCTCGAAGCCGATGGTACAAAAGGCCGGTTTACTGCACCATTAGGAACGGGCCATGGCTTCCATGGCTGGGCAGATAAATTTGTTTCAGTACCGGCAACAGGGATCGAAGATACACATATTAAAGCATCGTATAAAATAGAATCTGTGAATGCTTTTTTAAACGGAATGAAATTTGATTTGAGATATCATGATTTTGATGCAAACGAAGGTAGTGATAATTATGGTGATGAAATTGATTTGAAAATTTCGAAAAAATTTAAAGAAAACTACTCTGCGACGTTCATTTATGCTGATTACGATGCTGAAGATTTCGCCACAGATACTAGAAAATGGTGGATCATATTAGGTGCTAAATTCTAATAAAATTCATTTTTGATCCACACCGTTTAAATAGCGCAGCAATTTGCTGCGCTATTTTTTTGAGCGATAGATAAAATAATTTTCTACCTTTTTATCTTTTTCTTTCTGGGGAAGACTTCAAGACTAAGTTATACTACGCGCTGGCTTGAGATGACAAACTCATCATACCTTTACCCCTGTTAGGAATAAGCGTGGCATTATTATCATTAAAACAATTAACCGTCAGTTTTGGCGGTCCTAATCTATTAGATAAGGTAGATTTTCAGCTTGATCGTGGCGAGCGTGTCTGTTTGGTCGGCCGCAATGGCGCGGGCAAATCGACGCTAATGAAAGTCATTGCGGGAGAAGTTAAACAAGATTCTGGTGAGGTGGTTGGACAAGGTTTAAACATTGCTCGTTTAGAACAAGAAGTACCAGAAGGAACGGGTGGCACAGTGTTCGATGTGGTTGCTCAAGGTTTAGGTGATATTGCCCCATTATTAATTCAATATCATCATGTGATCCATCAATTAGAAACTGATAGTTCAGATAAAGTGCTGGCGGCTTTAGAAAAGGCGCAGCATGAATTAGAAGCCGTTGATGGTTGGTCTGTTGAACAAAAAGTTGAAGCCGTTATTTCACGCTTGTCCTTAGATGCAGATATGGAGTTTTCTGCATTATCGGGCGGGATGAAGCGGCGTGTATTACTTGCCCAAGCTTTAGTTAAAGAGCCAGATGTATTATTGTTAGATGAACCTACAAACCATTTAGATATCGCATCGATTACGTGGTTAGAAGAGTTCTTAAAAAGTTACGAAGGCACGTTATTATTTATCACCCATGATCGTATGTTTTTACAATCATTAGCGACGCGTATTATTCAAATTGATCGTGGCAATTTGGTGAGTTTTCCCGGTGATTACGCCAATTTTTTAGTGCGCCGAGAAGCATTGTTAGATGAAGAGGCACAACAAAATGCCTTGTTTGATAAAAAACTAGCACAAGAAGAAGTATGGATAAGACAAGGAATCAAAGCTCGTAGAACTCGTAACGAAGGTCGCGTTCGTGCATTAGAACAATTGCGCCGTGAACGGGGTGCAAGACGTGAGGTTCAAGGTAAGGCCAAGATGCAACTGCAAGATGCTGATCGTAGTGGTAAGTTGGTGGTTGAAGCCGAGGGTGTAGGCCAAAGTTATGATGGACGCGTATTGTTTAAGGATTTTAATACCGTTATTCAACGTGGTGATAAGATTGGTCTGATTGGTCCTAATGGTTGCGGTAAAACAACTTTGTTATCTATTTTATTAGGTCGAAATAAGCCGGAATTTGGCTCGGTAAAACTCGGCACTAAAATTGAAATTGCCTATTTTGATCAGTTACGCAGTGAAATAGATGAAGAAGTGAGTGTGGTGGATAATGTGGGTCAGGGTAAAGATTATGTCACTATCAATGGTGCTGACAAACATGTAATGGGCTATTTGCAAGATTTTCTCTTTACTCCAGAACGCGCTCGCACACCGATAAAATCATTATCAGGCGGTGAACGAAACCGTCTTTTATTAGCAAAACTATTTACTCAACCCGCCAATTTATTGGTGATGGATGAGCCGACTAATGATTTGGATGCTGAAACCTTAGATTTATTAGAAGATTTATTAATGAATTATAAAGGTACATTATTATTAGTGAGTCATGACCGTTCATTTTTGAATAATGTGGCGACCAGTACTATCGTGTTTGATGATGACGGCGAAGTGCGTGAATATGTCGGTGGCTATGATGATTGGTTGCATCAGCGCTCACAAGATAAACGCGCTGCAACACCAGCAAAAGAGAAGGTGAAGACTGTTGTTAAAAAGGTGAATAAAAAATCAGCTTTAACGTATCAAGAGCAACTAGATTTAGATCTATTACCGAAAGAAATTGAACAGTTTGAACTTAAACAAGCAGAATTACATAAAAAAATTAGTGCTCCTGAATTTTATCAGCAGGCAGCAGACAAACAAGCTAAAATTCAGGATGAATTGGCACAACTGACAACGGAGCTCGAAACAAGCTATGAACGATGGGATGCACTTGAAGCAAAAAGAGAAAGCTAATGACTTTAGTTGAGCCTCGACTTCTGTTTGACCAGCAAACAGATGAGGGTGATATTCGGGTCTGGCATCAATATGATCGACGTTGGTTAGAATTTAACGATGGTCTAATTCAATCTGAAATCATCCTAAATCGTCCAGAAATTTTACCTTCAGTGCTTAATCGAGCGATGCTGGCAGGGATGATGTTTGTTCAACAGCCAAAACGCGTACTATTAGCAGGTGTGGGTGGTGGAGCAACGGCACGTTATTTTGCTGGCTGTTTTCCTGAAGTGAAAGGCGAGGCGGTGGAAATATCTGAAACTGTTAGCCAGATTGCCCACGATTTTTTTGAATTTCCAATTAGTAAAAAATGGCAACTTGTCACTGAAAACATTGTTGATTATGTGCAATATAGCAAGCACAAGTATGACTTAATTGTGGTGGATATTGCTGTGGAGCAGAAAACACCTCCGTGGATTGTAGAGCACGATTTTTTACAACAGTGCCGTGCCATGCTCACTGACAATGGTCAATTATCACTCAACTTGTTAGTCGATAATGAAGCGGATTTTAAACGCTGCTTAGCGGTTATTAGGAATGTATTTGATCGCCAAACAGTTTGTTTATCCTTAGCTGAGCACCGTAATACAGTTGTTTTTGCATTTAATAATAAACCGCAAATTTTGCCAATAGAATTAAATAAACATATACCTCTTCTTGAATCATTATGGGGATTAGAATTTGGTGAGTTTTATCAGCAAATGTTAAAAGATAATCCTGCCAATAGTGGTGTCTTTTAATTTTCACCTCGTCATTTAGCCTGCGGTTACGTCACTCTGGCTAAAAGCATGCCGGAGTGACGGAGAGGTGAAAAAGGGCGGTAACGAGCATGCTCCCAAGTTGATGTTAGAATAAACCAACTCTACCTTTAGGATAGTAAAATGGAACTAATTACCGATCTAATTAAACAACTTAATGGAATTGTCTGGGGACCAGTAATGTTGGTGCTGATTTTAGGCACAGGTCTTGTTTTAATGATTGGTCTAAAAGGAATGCCCATTGCCAAGTTAGGCTATGGCTTCAAAATGTTATGGCGTGGCCGTGATTATAAGTCAAAGGTAGAGGGCGATATATCTCCATTTAACGCCTTAATGACATCATTGGCTGCAACGATTGGTACTGGTAACATCGCGGGTGTAGCAACGGCCATATTTTTAGGTGGCCCCGGTGCTTTGTTTTGGATGTGGATGACCGCATTAGTCGGTATGGCAACTAAATATGCTGAAGCCGTGTTAGCTGTGCATTATCGTGAAACCGATGAAAATGGCAACAAAATCGGTGGCCCTATGTACTACATTAAAAATGGCTTAGGTCAGAGATTTACATGGTTAGCGACAAGCTTTGCTATATTCGGAGCTTTAGCAGGTTTTGGAATTGGCAATACCATTCAGGCTAATTCCGTAGCCGATGTTTTATCTTCAAACTTAGGGATAAATCCTTGGGTGACAGGCATCGTTATGGCTGTGTTAGTCGCATTAGTATTGCTAGGTGGTATCAGACGTATTGCTGAAGTAGCTGGTAAACTAGTGCCTTTTATGGCGATCAGTTATGTCCTGGCAGGCATTGTTATTTTAGCGATGCATGCCTCACAAATCCCCGCCGCTTTTGACCTTATCTTCACCTATGCATTTACCCCTATTGCAGCCACAGGCGGTTTTGCAGGTGCAGCAGTATGGGCGGCTATTCGCTTTGGTGTAGCGCGAGGCATTTTCTCAAATGAAGCTGGGTTGGGAAGTGCTCCTATTGCACATGCTGCAGCAAAAACAAATAGTCCAGTCCAACAAGGCACTGTTGCGATGCTTGGTACGTTTATAGATACGATTATAGTGTGCTCAATTACAGGCTTAGTCATTATCGTATCAGGTGTATGGGCGAGTGGTGAGACCGGTGCGAGTTTGTCTTCTTTAGCATTTGAATCGGCATTACCCGGTTTTGGTGGTGCAATCGTAGCGATAGGGCTTTGTGTTTTTGCTTTCACCACCATTCTGGGCTGGAGTATTTATGGCGAAAAATGTGTTGAATATTTATTTGGTGTGAAGTCAATTATCCCTTTCCGCGTATTGTGGATTATTGCCGTGCCATTAGGTGCAACGGCAAACTTATCTTTTATTTGGCTGGTGGCAGATACTCTAAATGCCTTGATGGCACTGCCTAACTTAGTCGCATTATTACTACTAAGCCCGGTGGTATTTAAGCTAACAAAAGAGTATTTTAAGGCGAGCTAAGCTTATCAAAAGTAATGGTGATATTAGATTTATCATCACTCAAATAAAGCTCGCCATCTTGAATGGTGCATTGTAATTGCATAGAACGGTTTTTCATTGAATCGATGCTATCCGCATTAATATGGATAACACTAAGATTATTAAAACGTTGTAGCTTTTGTTGGATTTGCTGCCACCACACCTTAGCTTTGCCTTCATGATAAGTGTAAATAATCACTTGTTTGGCGCGCCCGCATGCTTTGCGAATACGTTTTTCATCTAACTGACCAAAATCAATCCATAGTTCAATTTCACCGGCTAATGATTTTTGCCACAGTTCAGGCTCATCATCACTGTTCATGCCTTTGGTGAAACTGAGTTGATCGCCAGCATTGAGCATAAAGGCAATAAGCCGAATCATAAAACGAAAATCATTTTCAGAAGGATGCTGTGCCACGGTTATTTCATGGCTTTGATAATAATGCCGATCGAGATCAGAAATGGATAAAGAGACCTTGTTAACTGTTGAGCTGATTGCCATAGTTTTGTTGGGTACCTTTGTTACCAAAGATTTGCTAATTTCCTATAAACCCAAAAGCCAACACTAGTCCCAATTATTAGACCGAGAACTGTTTCCACTACATGTGGATTTCCAACTATATTCATCCAAAAACCAAATACAGCTAAACCTGCAATTATTTCAATTAACTTTGCCATTGCAATTTTCCCTCACATTTTAACTTTCTCAAATTCAATACGCTGCCTGATTGTGCCAATTATAGCCGCAATTGGAATTAGCTTTTGATACTCTGGCTTACCGTATGCATAAATAGCAGCGGCTCCTAAACCAGCCCATCCTATGGGGCCTAATATAACACTTAGAGCAGATGTTGCTGACGTATATGCTCCAAAGCTCAATGTCCCCATTGAAATCGCACTCATGGCAGTTGTTAGGAATGTATAGGTTGCAAAGCCTCCAATATTCCCTAGTGCGATTAGTCCCGCAGCACCTGCTAGTTTATTGGTTGGATCACTGCCAAATTGTTTTGCCACCTCGTTGATTTTCTTATCAAACTCCACTCTCTCATGTTGAGTCATCTTCTCGTAGGAATGCTCTAATAACTTTAATATGATTTTTTCTTCTGCTTCTTTAGCAAATTTAATACCTTTTTCAATGGATTCTATTCTAGGCTGTTTAATAATAGAAATATCATCTATAAAACAGAGTGATAGATTGTCATTTTGTGCACCGAAATATGGAGTTAGCCCTTTAATTTCTAGTTCTTTAATGATGTCGTCTAAAATATCGAGATAGCTAGTTCCTTGTCCACGAAAGAAGTTGGCAGTTCCATGACCACCACATAAACATATTTCTTCTTGTAATTTATCATAGCTATATGAAACTGTTTGATTTTCATCAAGTAGCTTTGTCAAAGATAATCTTTCATCATTAGTTGCTTGGGCAATAACCCCTCTTAGAACTCCGTTTGATAAATACTTAGAGGGCATTATTTTTCTTCATGAAGATAACTTGTTAATAATGGTAATTTAGCATTATTCATCCAATAATGCATCACGATAATCACTACGCAAACGCGGCATGATCCACATTTCATACATTGATACGACCCACATAAAGGCGAATGACAATGCCATGGCACCACCACCGATAATGACTAACCAAGCAAAGTTAGGGTTGAGTTTTGTGAGCCACCACGATGAAATATCTAGAATTAAGAAGACGTAAGGCATTACGATTACGGTTGCTTTTAAATATTTTGGAACACCGGCAGCTAAACTAAAAATAAGCCCGACAAACATAAAGATAAACGAGATCCCAAATAAGTGAATATGTGAAACTCGTGCTAGCGATGAGAACGTTGCGCCTTCATCTGTTTCAGCACGTTTGGCTACATTTTCAAATTTGGTGAAGTCGGGAATAGGTAAGCCAGATGAACCGTTGTGACACATGACACAGCTTTCATCCATGATTGTACGGATGCCCATATTGTTAAATGACTGCTCGCCTGCACCTTTATGCACCCAGTTAATAATTTTTAAGCGATTTTCTTCTGAGGTATTGAGTTTCATCGAGCCATTTAGTTTTGCTTCAAGCACAGAGCCGGAGCGATTTCCATAATAACTATAAACAATGTCATCGATGGATAAACCTAATTCACCATCTGCCATACCATGGGTAAATTGAATTTGAACGATAGCCATGAGGTAGCCGATAGCCACCACCACTAAGTAGCCGGTGAATAATGATTTAAGTGCGATGCCTTGGCTACATAAATTGATCTTGTGTGTGGCTTGGGATACCATAAATATTTCCTTATGCTAGGTTGATGCTGACTATGCGTAGTTTACACCAGTTGTATGTTTTGAGGATGAGAATATGTACTTCTGCCCAAAGTAGAGTAGAGTCGCTTAGTGACAAATTAGTCGTTGGTGATGGCGCATTCTTCACGGAATATTTTGTAGGCATTATTCGGGTCTTATAAAATTTATTTATGGTAAACATAAATAAAAAATAGTGGATTAAATTTAATAAATGACGCAATATTAGAGTTATCTAATGTTTTGAGTTCACTTACAATTAGTATGACAATCATGCGATGCACTTTTTGTGGTGAATTCGACCCTGTAAATTAAGGATATAAAATATGATAGCAGAACAACTTGTTGACATCTCGCGGCTTCAGTTCGCTACGGTTGCCTTATACCATTTCCTATTCGTTCCACTCACATTAGGTTTGACATTTATCCTCGCTATTATGGAATCTGTCTATGTAATGACAGGCAAGCAGATCTACAAGGATATGGTGAAGTTCTGGGGGAAATTATTCGGTATTAACTTTGCTTTAGGCGTGGCGACAGGCCTCACCATGGAGTTTTCGTTTGGAACGAACTGGGCCTATTACTCTCATTATGTGGGCGATATCTTCGGAGCACCTTTGGCGATAGAAGGTTTAATGGCTTTCTTCCTTGAATCGACCTTTGTTGGCATGTTCTTTTTTGGTTGGGATCGCATGTCTAAAAATCAACATTTGATGGTCACGTGGTTGATGGCAATCGGTACTAACTTCTCAGCATTATGGATCTTGATTGCAAACGGTTGGATGCAAAATCCTGTTGGCGCAGAACTTAATATTGAAACAATGCGGATGGAAATGACCAGTTTCACTGAAATTTTGCTTAACCCTGTAGCACAAGTTAAATTTATTCATACTGTTGCAGGTGGCTATGTCGCAGGTTCGATGTTTGTGCTGAGTATCAGTGCTTGGTATTTATTAAAAGGGCGCGATATTGGCTTTGCAAAACGTTCTTTTGCAGTTGCAGCAGGATTTGGTACCGCCGCTATTTTCTCTGTTATTTTATTAGGTGATGAAAGTGGTTATGAGACGGGGGCATTACAAAAATATAAATTAGCAGCGATTGAAGCGGAGTGGGAAACAGAAGAAGCTCCTGCGGCATTTACCTTATTTGGATTGCCCGATCAAGAAGCACAAGAAACGCATTATGCGATTAAAATTCCTTATGCATTGGGGATTATCGCTACACGATCGTTAGATGAACAAGTAATGGGTCTAAAGGATATTATTAAAGAAAACGAGCAACGTATTAGAAATGGTATGGTGGCTTATGGCATGTTTGAAAAGATTAAAGATGGTTATGCATCGGAAGCGGATAAAGTATATTTCAAGGAAGAATTAAGCAAAGATTTTGGCTATGGATTATTGCTCAAGCAGTATACGGATGATGTAGTTAATGCGAGTGAAGAACACATTCAATTGGCGGCTAAAAATAGTATTCCTAAAGTTGCACCATTATTCTTCACCTTTAGAGCAATGGTGGGTGCGGGTGTAGCAATGCTATTTGTATTTTTGTTAGCCTTTTATTTCACGGCTAAACGAACGGCATTCACCAAACGTTGGCTATTATGGCTATGTTTTATCAGCCTACCTTTACCATGGGTTGCCATTGAATGTGGCTGGTTTGTAGCTGAGTTTGGGCGACAACCTTGGGCAGTAGGTGAAATTCTTCCAACGGCATTGTCAGTGTCCAGTCTTGAATATAGTGATGTATTTAACAGCCTTATTGGTTTTATCGTTTTTTATACCTTTTTATTGATTGTTGAAGTGTATTTAATGCTCAAGTTTGCTCGATTGGGGCCTAGTTCCTTACATACTGGGCGATATCATTTTGAATCGGCAATGACGTCGAATCAAGACAAACATCTACTATAAGGGAGAGTGAATATGGAATTTTTAAGTTATGAATATTTAAAACTCGCTTGGTGGATCTTGATCGGTGTGCTTTGGATTTGTTTTGCCCTAACAGAAGGTTTTGATATGGGCGTTGCGATGATTTTACCTTTTGTTGGTAAAACAGATGAAGAGCGCCGTGTAGCGATTAATGCGATTGCACCGCACTGGGATGGTAATCAGGTTTGGTTAATTCTCGCCGCTGGCGCATTGTTTGCTGCATGGCCGACCTTGTATGCAACAGCCTTTTCAGCGATGTACTTGGCATTATTAATACTATTGTTTTCATTATTTTTAAGGCCCGTAGGCTTTGATTATCGCTCTAAATTACCAAGTCAAAAATGGCGAAATTTTTGGGATTGGGCGTTATTTGTGCCGGGTGTGATCCCGCCGCTTATTTTTGGTGTGGGTATGGGCAACTTATTCCTCGGAATTGGCTTTGAATATGATGATCTAATGCGATCGTCATTGGAGACAAGTTTTTTCCAACTTTTACACCCTTTTGCAGTGTTATCTGGGCTATTAGCAATAGCCATGTTTATGATGCATGGTGCCAGCTATTTAATGCTACGTTCAGGCTGGCCTGTTTATGAGCGTGCAAGAACGTTTTTAGGGTTCGCAGCATTAGCTGTTATTGTGCTATTTGCAATAGAAGGCATTTGGCTGTGGCAATGGATTGACGGCTATGCAATTAGCGGTCATTTTGATATTGCGGCGGTGAGTAATCCGCTAAATAAAACTGTTACCGTCGGTGAAGTAAGTTGGTTGCATAATTATACTGTTTACCCATGGTTTATTGTTGCTCCTGTTTTAGGTTTTGGAGGCGCATTGCTTGCCTTTATTATGGGTAGAGCAGATAGGGCCGTATTGGCTTTTTATGGTTCGTGTATGAGCATGATTGGCATTATTTTAACCGCTGGGTTTTCGCTATTTCCGTTTATCTTCCCATCAAGTTTAAACCCAAGTCATAGCTTAACAATGTGGGATGCCACATCAAGTGCATTAACCTTAAATATAATGTTCTGGGCGGCATTGTTTTTTGTGCCTCTTATCCTAGCGTATACCTCGTGGTGTTATAAGGTTATGTGGGGCAAGCATACTGTAGAAAGCATTCGTGAAAATGAACATACACTCTACTAAGGAGATTTAATATGTGGTATTTCGCATGGTTACTGGGTGTATTATTGGCGAGCGCCTTTGGTATTATCAATGTGATGTGGTTGGAGCTGAACGGGCTTGAAGACGACGAATAAATGATAATGGTTTAATGAATATCCCTGACTTTTTAAAGTCACAAAAACCGCTAACAGAACATTATCTCAGTTTAGCTATTGGCTTAGGACTAACAGCCGGGTTTTTATTGATATTACAGGCCTGGTTGCTGGCTAATATCATTAATACTGTTATTTTTGAAAAGGCATCACTTAGCGATGTGCAAGCGTGGCTATGGGCGATGCTGGTGGTATTTTTATTGCGTGCAGGCTTAAGTTGGGCATCGGAAGTGACAGCATTTAAAGCTGCTGCACGGGTAAAAGTCAATTTACGCAACCGTCTGCATCAACATCTCCTTGCTTTAGGCCCTGTTGCCATTGATGGTGAACGTAGTGGTGAGATCATGACCACTTTAGTGGAGGGTGTTGAAGCGTTAGAAGCTTATTATGCACGCTATTTACCAACCATGGCGTTAGTGGTTCTCATCCCGTTGTCTATTTTAGTTTTTGTTTTTCCAATAGATTGGATATCAGGATTGGTACTGTTAATCACCGCACCGTTAATTCCTTTTTTTATGATCTTGATAGGGAAAGGCACCCAACGGCTTAACAAAAAACAATGGCGTAAATTGGCGCGAATGAGTGCCCATTTTCTGGATATGATTCAGGGCTTGACGACATTAAAGATTTTTAATGCCAGTCGGCGTGAAATAGACACGATACAACGTATTTCTGATGATTATCGACGATCAACTATGTCAGTGTTACGCGTTGCATTTTTATCTTCATTAGTGCTTGAATTTTTGGCCAGTGTCAGTATTGCAATTGTGGCCGTATTGGTTGGTTTTAGATTGTTTTATGGTGAGATTGATTTCTTTTATGGCTTTTTTGCCTTGCTATTAGCCCCCGAGTTTTATTTGCCATTACGTAATATGGGCACGCATTATCATGCACGGTTAGAAGCGATTGGTGCGGCTGAAAAAATGTTAGATATTTTGCAACAACCATTGCCAAAGCAAAATAAAATAACGGCTGTTAGCAAACTGTTAACAAGCCCTATCGACATTGAATTTAATCATGTGGTTTATCGTTATGATCATCGTGGCGAGGCATTAAAGGATTTTACGGTATCCATTCCTGCAGGTAGAACTATCGCTTTGGTTGGCAAAAGTGGCGCAGGAAAAAGTACGGTGATCCGATTGTTAGCAGGGTTTATACATACAACACAAGGCAGTATCACTGTTAATAAAATTCCCCTTGAACAAGTAAATATTGTTGATTGGCGCAAGCAGATTGCGTGGGTGCCTCAAAACCCCCATTTATTTCGAGGTTCAATCCGAGATAATATCGCCTTAGGTATGGACAATGCCGATGATAAAGCTATTTCGCAAGCCGCAAAATTAGCCAATATTGCTGACTATATCGATAGTTTAGAAGCGGGATATGACACTCAAATTGGGGAACGTGGGCAAGGTTTGTCGGGCGGACAAATTCAGCGAATAGCCCTTGCGCGCGCATTTTTGAAAGATGCGCCTATTATTTTATTAGATGAAGCCACAGCAAATCTAGATTCTGAAAGTGAACAATTGATTCAGCAAAGTATTATGACACTGGCAACAAACAAAACAGTGATCATGATAGCGCATCGACTGAAAACAGTGGAACATGCCGATCAGATCCTAGTTATGGATCAAGGCAAAATTATTGAATCGGGAACACATTCAGCATTATTGGCACAATCAGGACTTTATGCACAATTAATTCGCACCTTTGCTGAGGTGGATGCATGATAAACAATATCAAGATAGTATTCCGTTTATTGATGTTATTTAAGCCTTACTGGGCTTGGATGGTGCTTGGTATCATTTTGTCGTTGATCACGCTGTTGGCAAATGTAGGCTTACTTGCGCTTGCCGCTTGGTTTATCACCATAATGGGCATAGCTGGTACGGCGGGTATTAGTCAAGTTAATTACTTCACGCCGGCGGCAATGATTCGCGGCTTTGCTATTATTCGAACAGCGGGTCGCTATGCAGAAAGAGTGGTGACTCATGAAGCGACATTTAGGCAGTTATCGGCGTTACGAGTATGGTTTTATCAGCGGTTAGAACCGTTAGCCCCCGCTGTGCTACAACAGTATCATAGTGGCGATATTTTAAGCCGTATCAGTGCTGATATTGATCAACTACAGAATTTTTATCTGCGGATTGCTGCGCCACTTATCGTCGCGTTCATTGCCGTCATATTTTATAGTGTCTTCTTGATAAGATATGACATGGGCTTATGGCTTGTTGAGATAAGTTTATTAATACTTGCTGGTGTGCTGGTCCCTTTATTAGTGAATCGACTGGCTAAAAAGCCGGCTGAACGAATGGTGAAAACTAAAACCTGTCTGCGAACAACCGCGATTGATAGTATGCAAGGTATGGCAGAACTGCTGATTTATGGTGCGCAGCAGCAACAAATAGAAAAGATACAGCAGTTAAGCCAGCAGTTGGTAAGCGATCAGCAAAAACAAGCAACATTGATGGGGTTTTCACAAGGAGCACTGGGATTGAGTGCTAATTTGGCGATGTGGAGTATGCTGATCATCACTATCCCGCTGGTGAGCTCACAGCAACTTTCGCCAGAAATGATGCCCATGTTTGCATTATTTGCACTTGCCAGTTTTGAGGCTATTGTACCCTTGCCACTGGCATTGCAATTATTGCCTGAAACGTTGGCATCTGCAAAACGGATTTTTGAACTGGCTGATAGTAAACCAGTGATAAGTGAACCAGAACAAGCCTCGCCTCAGCCTGAACAGCTGGATATTGTCTTCGATCAGGTCAGCTTTCGTTATCCAACTAGTGATAACGATGTAATTAAATCGCTTAGTTTCTGCTTACCGCAAGGTAACAAGGTCGCTATTATCGGAGAAAGCGGGGCAGGGAAAACCAGTATTGTTCAGCTATTGTTAAAATTTTGGCCATGCAGTGGCGGTTCGATACAATTAGGTGGCTATGATTTAAGTGCCTATCATAGTGAAGACTGTCGACGTTATTTCAGTGCAGTTAGCCAGCAGACTGTTTTGTTTAATAGCACGATTAAACGTAATTTATTATTGGCAAACCCAGATGCCAGCGATGAAGCATTGCAACAGGTTTGTCGTATTGCCCAGATAGATGCGTTTATTACATCGCAACCTGATGGCTATGATACTTGGGTGGGTGAAGCGGGCTTAAAGCTCTCGGGTGGACAAGCACAACGTATTGCTGTTGCTAGAGCTTTATTGAAAGACGCGCCCATTTTGATTTTAGATGAACCAGGTGAGGGTTTGGATACGGATACCGAGAAAAAAATGCTCGATGCTATTCTTGCTTACAAACCCGACACCAGTATCTTATTGATAAGCCATAAGAAAGCAGGGCTGGATCGGATGGATGAAATTATTCTTCTGCCAAATTAAGCTTATTTCGCAAAGACTTGTTTTAATAGCTCGGTTGTTCTTGCCGCAGGATTTTCACGAATTTTCTTTTCTTCTAGAGCGATCATGGTGAATAAGCCATTCAAAGCTTGATCAGTCACATAACTAGTCAAATCCATATCAATATTTTCACCGACTAATGGAATCGCAGCCACTTTATCAGTTAAATCATTATAATATTTTGTTGTGCCTACTTCATTGAGTGAGTTATCGATTGTTGGGCGGAATAATTCAGTTAATTGCGGTGTGGTTTTTTCACGGAAATACTGTGTGGCGGCATCATCTTCACCTTGAAGAATGGTTTGTGCATCTTCAATACTCATATTTTTAATGGCATCAATAATTAGTGCGGTTGCTTCTGGCGCCGCTTTCTCTGCTGCATGATTCATGCTTTCTTCAAATGTATCGGCGTATGAACTTAAGCCAAACTTACGCATTAAATCGCCAGCTTGTTTTAACTTGGGCGGCATGGCAATTTTAATAAGCTCGTTTGAAAGGTAACCATCTGGTTTGCTCACGGCTTTTACTGCACGTTCACTACCAATGCTGAGTGCTTCTTTTAAACCAGAAATAATCGTATTGGAATCTAAAGATGAACTGGTAGTATCACTAGACAAAATATCGCTTCCTACTTCGGAAAAGTCTTTAAGAAGTGACCGCCAATCAGCATTAGATGGCGTGCTCATTAGTGTCATTATTACAAATAACGATGCTGAAATATTCTTAGGGGATGCCATAGTGCGTCCTTATTTATTTTGTCAAACTAGCAAATAATGCGGGCAATTTTTCAGGCAGATTGTTAATATTATCGATCACTAAATGTTGCTTGCCAAAAATATCACTTACATACTCATCTGCATGAGGATCGAGGGTAATACAATAGCTGAAAATACCTTCTTGGTCTAGTTCCTGAACTGCTTTGTGTGTATCTTCTATGAGTAGGCGTTCATCGTCAACATCAATATCTGCAGGCTCACCATCTGTGAGGATTAATAATAGTTTTTTATCAGCTTTTTGAGCTGATAGATAATGTGCCGCATGCCGCATCGCAGCCCCCATTCGTGTTGAATAGCTTGCTTTTAAGCCTGCGATGCGGCCTTTTACATCATCATCCCATTGTTCACTAAAGCCTTTAATATGGTGATAACGTACATCATGACGGGTATTGGAATGAAAGCCGGCAATAGCAAATTTATCACCGAGTTGTTCAATTGACCAAGACAATAGCGACACGGATTCTTGGCATAACTCTAAAATAGTTTGCGTGGCACCTTGTGGTATTTCATTGGTTGATTGTGATAAATCAAGTAATAACATAACGGCAATATCACGGCCATCATGTTTATGACTCATATTGATTCGAGTATCAGGTTGGCTGCCACTTTTTAGGTCAATTAATGAGCGAATGGCAACATCAAGATCAAGTTCTGACCCTTCTTCTTGATAGCGAACACGCACATAATTTTGTGGTTTTAATAATTCTAAAATTCGTTTCATTCGCTTGAGTACGGCGGCATGTTTTTCTAACAATACATCTACATCGGTGGCATTTCCAGAAGGATGTAGAGATTCATAAACACTGACCCAATCTGGGCGATAACTTTGTGAGTTGTAGTCCCATTCTGGATAATGCCGTGGTGGGAGGCCTTGAACTTCCTCTTCTTCAGCTTGATTTTTGCGATTATCATCAAACGATTCTTCTTCGTCACCTTCTTCAATGAATACCCACATATGGCGGTTATCATCACGGTAATCAATTTCAGTATCATCAAAAAATACGTTGGCTAATTGGTCGCTTTGAATACGTGTTCGGGCTACATAAGAAAGAGCGATACCTGCAATCTCTTTAGTGCTAGATTCTCCAGCAGTCATGGCGCTATGAAAACGCTCGGCAAATTCAAGCAAATCAGGATCTGTATAGCCATGCTCAGGATCGAGTAATGCGAGTGATAGCATGGCTAAACGATGACGAAGACAAGATTGGGTCGCTGGATCACAGGCGCCTTCAACAGGGCGAGGGTGTAATTTGATGAATAACTGTCGTAAGCCAGGGTATTGTTGGATCGCTAAGTATTCAACGCGGGCATCTTCAATAAACTCGACAGCCATCCGCTGAAAAGGACTGTAATTATCAGCGATAATCGGTTTAGTCCATCGCTGATGCGCAGCCATGTGCGCCAATGTGGCACGATAACGATCAATGCCTGTGACATTATTAATATCATCATACACATCGGGAATGCGAAAGCCTAATTGATCAAAATAAGGTTGCGGTTTGCGTAATTCATCAAAACCTAGAGAATAGGGGACTAACTGTGGATCAGATTGCCATAAACCTTGCATATAGAGATTAAGTTTACGTTCATTATCATAAAATAATGTGCCATGGCGTTCGCGTTGCATGATAGCATGGCTATCGGCAGATTGAAGGCTGAAAAAGTCTATTTGACGTTCTGGATGATTGTTGTAGTACTGAATACCATAATCAATCCAGTTTTTGAGTCCGCCTAATGATAATTGATCAATTAAATATGGGATCTTTTTTAATAATATGGGTAAGCCGGGGCTTGGAATGGTCGCTTGCTTGCCATGGATAGATTTGGTGGTTGCTTCCATCATATCAAAAACTATGTCGAAATAATTTTTTAGTGCAGGTATATCACCTAAACGACGTGAGACGGCACCTAAAGTATGTAAAAATTCTGGAATAGCTTTGCCGTTCGGCGTACGAGACATTTTCCAAACGCTTTGTGAGACAAGTTCGAGTACAGGTTCGCCAAGGTGTTCGGCAATGGCAGGCATATCTTCAAGATAGGTGAGAACCGGCTCAACACCACGACCAATCATGCAGACCAGCGAGGCGCCTTCTAAGTAATCTTCAACGCCTTGTTGCGAAAGCAACGCATTGGCTTCTGCCATACATTCATCAAATACGGGGTCGATTTGTTCAAAACCGCATTGGAGTCTTTCGCGGTAAGGATTTTGTTCCGCTTCACTCATGTGCTTAGCCTAATCGATTAAGCAAACATGGTATTGATAGCGTGATCTAAGGTATCACGAATATCTGCATCGTCAGTGATAGGCCTTACTAAAGCCATCTTACATGCTGCTTGGGGAGAAATGCCATTATCCATCAAGGCGGCGGCATAGGTGAGTAGACGTGTTGAGATGCCTTCATCAAGACCATGGCCTTTTAGATTTCTAGCAGTACCCGCAATCTTAACTAATTTATCAGCTAAATCAGCATTAATACCGGTTTCTTTTTGCAATATATTTGATTCGATCTCTGGTGTAGGATAATCAAACTCAAACGCAGTAAAACGTTGTTTAGTCGATTGTTTTAGATCTTTCATCAAACTTTGATAACCCGGGTTATACGAAATAACCAATTGGAAATCAGGATGCGCTTCAAGCAACTCGCCTTTTTTATCTAAAGGTAAAACACGGCGATGATCCGTTAGAGGATGAATAACAACCGTCGTATCTTGGCGTGCTTCAACCACTTCATCTAAATAACAAATTGCGCCAATACGTGCGGCAACAGTTAATGGGCCATCTAACCAGCGTGTACCGTTGGCATCTAATAAATAACGACCCACTAAGTCAGAAGCAGTCATATCTTCATTACAGGCAACCGTGATCAGTGGCTTATTTAGCTTCCACGCCATATGCTCAATAAAGCGTGATTTACCACAACCTGTAGGGCCTTTCACCATGACAGGTAGGCGTGCACTGTATGCTGCCGTGTAGAGTTCAACTTCATCACTTTGTACTTGGTAGAAAGGTTCTTCTTTGATTAGGTATTGTTCTGTATCACTCATGGGATAAAAGCTCAGTTGTAGAAAAAGATTTAGGAAAAAAAACTGTTAGAAGACGACTTTTCTAAATATTTTTGCAGTGGGAATATGGAAGGAAAACTCCCTGCCGGAGCAGGGAGATTACCGTTTAACGTATTGTGCTTAGGCTTACTTATGTACGCCCAATTTTTCTCTCCAACCTGGGAAAATGCGATCAGCATCACCAGGGAATGATTCAAATGCACGAGCAAATTCACGATGTTCTTTCGCGTATTCGATAGGATCTACACCTGATTTCCAACAGTCATGCGCTTGTGCTAATGAGCGGGCACCATCAGCTGGGCTATCAATATGACCATAAGCACCGCCACCGGCAGTGTTAATGACGTTACCATGACCTAAGTTTTCGAAGAAACCAGGCAAGCGTAATGCGTTCATGCCACCAGAAATAATAGGTGTTGTTGGTTTCATGCCATACCATTCTTGGTGATAGAAGGGACCATCAGCGCTATCACGTTCAATCATGTAAGCGATACCGCGATCATCTGCACCACCTTCCATTTTACCGTAGCCCATAGTACCTACATGGATACCAGAAGCACCTTGTAGACGAGACATTTTAGCTAATACAAATGCCGTATAACCACGTACTGCAGATGGTGATGTTACCGCACCATGACCTGCACGATGGTAATGTAAATATTGCCCTGGGTAGTTACGGCGTGCAGTAGTAATCATACCCGGCCCACCGACATAACCATCAACTAGGAAGGCGACTTTATCGGCATCAGAACCAAAAGTTTCCAAAATAAAATCAGCGCGAGCCAACATTTCGTAATGGTCATCAGCGGTGATGTTGGCAGAAAATAATTTAGCCTCACCGGTTTCATCTTGGGCACGTTTCATTGCATCAGCGACTAAAGGAATTACTTTTTTCATTGGACAGAAAACTTGGTTACCTTGTGGTTCATCATTTTTGATGAAATCACCACCTAGCCAGAATTGGTATGCTGCTTCAGCGAATGGTTCTGGACGTAAACCTAGTTTTGGTTTGATGATTGTTCCGGCAATATAACCACCATCGACTAATGGACGACCAAGAATACGCCACATGTCAGAAATATCTTTTGATGGACCATCAAATAATTGCAACATGCGGGGTGGCACGTAGAAATCTTGCATTTGTAGATTTGCCACATCGCCCATGCCTTGATTGTTACCAATAGCAAGCGTAAGGAATGAAACGAGCATTGTACGACCGTCAGTGACATTGCGATCAAATAAATCACTTGGGTAAGCAACTTGCATAATGCCTTTTGCTTCATCGATGTTGTAAACCATGGCATCAACGCCTTTGGTAAAGTCATCGGTAGTTGAAACCTCAACATTTGTTCCTGTTGATGATTCTGCAGCAATGTGGGCGGCAACTTCTAAGTAGCCGTAACCTGCCATAGGCTGCATTGTATATGTAACAAGGATGTGTTCGCCATTGGCGAGTAGATCTTCTTCTTTTAAACTAAGATCGGCGTAACGTGATGATTGATCCATTATATTTACCTTCTTTTAGTGAGTGGCGCGACTGTACATAGATATGGGGTCGCATTCCTAATTCGGTTTATTTGTACGTTTTTAATAACGTATAAAATAGTGTAGGGTATTTTTAGTATAAATAATACTCAAATGTTTTGATTTTAACTATAAGAAGTGTTTATATGTAATCTAATGAATATAACAATACGTCAGTTTCAGATATTTGAATCAGTAGCTCAACATTTGAGTTATACCCGCGCGGCTGAATTATTGTATTTGAGTCAACCAGCGGTTTCAATGCAAATTAAACAGTTAGAAAATGAAGTTGAGATGCCTTTATTTGAGCGTATGGGTAAGAAATTATTCTTAACTGAGGCGGGTGATGAACTGCTGGTTTATGCGCGCAACATCTCACGTCAATTAACTGAATTAGATGATGTTTTTAATGAAATGCGAGGTAGTGAGAAAGGGCGCTTAACGATAGCTGTAGCGACAACAGCTAACTATTTTGCCTTGAAATTATTAGGTGAATTTTATCGGCGGTTTTCAGGGACTATTATTAGTTTTGATGTCACCAATCGTGAAAGCTTATTAAATCACTTAAATGAGAATACAGTCGATATGGTCATTATGGGGCAACCACCTGAGGGTATGGACGTTGAAGCAACACCTTTTTTAGATAATCCATTGGTTGTTATTGCACCAAAAGGGCATCAATTGGCCAAAGAAAAGAAAATTCCATTATCAGTGTTACAACAAGAAACTTTTATTATGCGTGAACATGGTTCTGGAACGCGGATTGCGATGGAACGTTTTTTTGACCAAAGTGGTTATAGCATAAGCTCGGTGATGGAAATGAGTAGTAATGAGGCGATAAATCAGGCTGTTGAAGCTGGCTTAGGACTAGGTATCGTGTCGCAGCACACTTTAGAATTAGAGTTAGCATTAGGCCGGTTGGAAATATTAGATGTTGAGGCTTTTCCAATTATGCGTCATTGGTATTTGGTGCATCGAAAAGGCAAGCGACTGACGGCAATAATGGAAGCCTTTAAACAATTAGTGATAGATGATACGTTAGATGTGCTCCAAGTTTAGCTGATTAGCCGTTAACCACGACATTTCCCCAAAACCTGCAACAAGCCTTATTTTGGTTAATTGTAATAAACCTGAATCCTGTTTAAGAAAAGGGAACTAAACGCCTGTTAACCGATCAGATCTTTTACGACAAAGATTTTGATGAAAGGAAAACAGGCTCATGAACAAATTAACAGACATATTCTGTGAT
>Ga0256840_1000566_pt1 | contig 37552 bp, 29 predicted proteins | sample 355202metaG_FD_185969 | JGI IMG/M metagenome (GOLD analysis project Ga0256840, IMG submission 185969) | Hydrothermal vent microbial communities from Mid Atlantic Ridge, Atlantic Ocean - 355-202 | ecosystem: Environmental > Aquatic > Marine > Hydrothermal vents | place: Atlantic Ocean: Mid...
CTCAAAAAGACTCTTGGATTTGTACAATTGGCCCTTTTGGTAAAAATATTGGCTAAATTTACGGACTGGCTCATGCCAGTAAAATCCATTCAGCTTGTAGCTGGATGACTTATTGAGGAAGCTCTAGTTAACAGGCATGGAGGCAATATAATCGTTCTGAATGATTTTTTATTGGTACTTTACGCTGGTGGGGAGCTGTGAGTGGAGATTTGTTCCTGTAGAACTACTGCAGTATCATAGAATATACTGGTGTTTGTTGGTGATCGGCCTGACCTCATAGGTCTATGAGGCAGTTTTGTTATTTTACGTCATTATTTCTGGCTGCCTTGTTTGTGGATACAAACATTCCTATAAATCAGGAAGACTTGATAACATGTTGAAATTATGGAATAAGATTGTGGCTGGTCATGTCTGCGAAAAAAAGGTATCTCCTGTTGGGATACTGGAAAAACCATGATATCAGTACAGAATAAAAATTACGAGAAGTTGAGATTAAAGTCAACATTGAGCAGGTAGCGGGCCTCTTGTTCAAGGCTGGCCAGCTGTAACGGATGGTTGCGTAATTCATCCTTTGCAAAGTGGAGGGTCAGGTTGTTATTGTGAGCCGTGATTTTGTCAAGAACAGCAGTTTCTTCCTTGCGGGATCTGTGCAGGAGAGTGGCAAGGCGAAGCAGAACCACAAGTCTCAGTGCAGTTTCCTGATTTTGATCCAGTAGTGTTCTGAAGAGTTTCAATGATATCTTTTTACGATGACAGCGTACCAGCACACTCATCCAGTCCTGTTCCTCGTAGGAGAACCCGGGGAGGTCGGCATGATCCAGCAGATAGGCTCCATGTTTCTGGTATCCGCTCAAAGATACTGCCAGGCCGATTTCATGGAGACTGCAGGCCCAGTGCAATCGTTCGGCGTCTTCAATGCTGAACCCCCAGTTTTGCTCACAGGCAGTCAGTAACTGGTGGGCTTTTTTACTCACCCGGCGTGCATGTTTCTGGCTGATCTGAAAGCGTTGCTGGATACTGGTGACCGTTTTTAAACGGGTATCTTCACTCTGGATCCGGCCAAGACGTTCATAGAGCAGACCTTCCCGCAGTGCTCCGTCAGAAACCTCCATGGTCTTGATTTTTAAGGCTTCAAAGGTGGCGATGAGAATGGCAAGACCACCGGCAAATACGGGATGTCTGTCATGTTTCAGACCGGGCAGGTTAAGGTTGGAGAGTTTTCCGGCAGCAATCATCTGCTCGCGGATGGTATAGAGGTTGTCCAGAGTGATATGGTAGGAGTCAAGTCCCAGTTTCTGCACAACCCTGCCTATGGCCTTTATGGTTCCAGAGGCTCCGGTGGCAGAGGTCCATTCGACTTTCTGAAAATAGCGTCTTACTGGACGCAGTTCAAGATGAGCTGCAATTCCCGCTTTTTTCCAGTGTTTCCTTCCCAGCTTGCCATTTTTGAAAAACCTGCGACTCATACTGACACAGCCCATATCCAGACTGCGAAGGAGCAGGGGGTCAAAGTCTTCGCCGATGATCAGTTCAGTGCTTCCTCCGCCAATATCCATGACAAAGCGTATCCCGTCTTCAGCCACCAGAGAGTGGGAAACACCTAAGTAGACCAGTCGAGCCTCTTCTCTACCACCAATGACAGAGATAGGGTGTCCCAAAACTTCACTAGCATTCCTGAGGAAGATACGGGAATTTTTTGCCTGGCGCAGGGTTTTTGTACCCACGGCAGCGACACTGCCTGTCGGAAAATCGTTGACACGTTCACTGAATCTTTCCAGGCAGGCAAGGGCACGGGTTCGGGATTCCTGGGAGAGGATGCCGTTGTCGTCCAGGCCTGCTCCGAGGCGTACCATCTCTTTTAAATTGTCAAGGATGTGGACGTGACCATCTTCAATCCTGGCCACAACCATGTGAAAACTGTTGGAACCAAGGTCTATGGCGGCTAAATGCTGTTGTTTTGGTTGTGGCGTGTTCACAGTTTCTTTTCCTGCTGATGTTGATGGACTTGTTAAAAGGTGAAAAATTGGATGGTTGTAATGGTCTAAAAGTAGATAGCAGCTTAAGCGTATAATTTGTGGGCTTGAAAGTCAAACTGGAATATTTCAGGCGTAGCAGACTGCCGGGAAAATATATTAATATGTGAAATTTTTTTATAAAAGGCCTACAATCTCAGCATGTCACCCCTCCCAAGAGTCCCAAAGGCTGCCTTTAAGAGGCTGTTGTTTGATTTCACAGGTTGTCTATTATGAAAATGCCACCTTGGAAAATGGAGATACTTTACCCGAAGAGTCTGCAGCAGCGAACCATCATCTTCGTGCTGGTTCCCATTTTTATCTTCCTCACCCTTGCCGGAGTATCCGGCTATAGGGCGGTTCGCAATATACTCCTTGATCAGTGGAGCGAGGCAGCCCTTGCAAAGCTAGGAAAATCGGCCCTTGATATTGACTTACAGTTGCAACGCCCCAAGCAGGTACTTCTCCTGTTGGAAGGAATTACAGACAAAGTTTTGTCTGAAGGTCTTGAGGAAATAGTCAAGGAACAGCTTGGTAGAGTCGAGGGTGTGCTCAGCGTGAATATAACCTGGGTCTCCTCCATGGCACGGGATGAACTTCGCTTTAAGGGGAGAGGGAGCGGGGGAGGAGGCGGGTGGTTTGGCAGGCGTGCGAATTCCCGATGGTTATTTGATATTACTCCTCCTGTGTATAATGTTGAAAATAACAGTAAAACCGTTGCCATGGTCACGGACCTGGTCAATAAAAATGGTTTTAAGGTGGGAGATATAGAAGTTATTCTTGATTTTGAAAAACTAATCTCGCGTACAGCGAAGAAGCCATGGTGGAATATTAACAAAGCCTATATTGTTGATCATAATGGCACTATTTTGATCAGTACAGACCCAGAACAGCAGGAGGTGGCAGGAGGAACACGAAGAGTCTTTGGTGATAACGGAATTCTGGAACAGAAAACCCTTGAAGCGCTGCGTGAAAATATTTCGGGGACTGTGTTCGGGCCTGGGCGGCCTCCAGAGGAGATTAGTGGCTTCTACCATCTTCAGGAGGCTCCCTGGATCATGATTGTTGTTGCACCCGGTAAAAAAGTCTTGAAGCCGATCATCGAGTTTCGTCTGGTTTTCTTTCTTTCCGCAATGGGCTGCATTGGGATTGTGCTTCTTTTTATCCGGATTATGATCAGCAAGACCACTCGGGCCATCAACGAGTTGTCCCGGACCGCAAGTGATCTTGCCCGTGGTGTTTTTGGTGAACCGCTACCTGTGTACACCAGGGATGAGGTTGGTGTCTTGACAGAAAACTTTAATATAATGACCAGCCAGCTCAGGAAAGGTGTACAGTTACAGAAGGCTATGGATATAGCCAAAGAGGTACAGATGACTCTGTTACCGAAAACAGATCTTCAGGGCAGGGGAGTGGAGATCAGTGGACTCAGTACATACTGTGATGAAACGGGTGGTGACTACTTTGATTTTATTGATTCTGATCTTCAGTCTGGCCGGTGTCATGTCATTGTCGGTGATGTTGTAGGTCATGGAATCGGTGCAGCACTACTGATGGCCACCCTTCGTGCTCTGGTGCGCGCCAATATTTATGGTGGTGACCGCCCTGAAGCAATTGTTTCCCGGGTGAATCGTCAGCTTTGCCTGGATACAGCCGAACAGGGTAATTTTGCCTCGCTGTTCCACCTCTTTGTTGATGTGACCGGGCAGCAACTGCAGTGGGTCCGGGCCGGGCATGATCCGGCAATTCTTTTTAATACAGTGACAGGCACTTTTTCAGAGCTTAAAGGAGAAGGACTTGTACTCGGCTTAAACCCGGAATATGTATTCCAGAGTAATACTATCAGACTTAATGGGGAGAGGGTCTTGCTGTTGCTAGGCAGTGATGGGGTCTGGGAGGCTGTGAATGAAAAAAATGAACAATATGGGAAAGAACGCCTGAAGGAGTTGATACGGGCGAATAGAGAATGTTCCCCCGGGGAACTCTTGCAGCTTGTAAACGAGTCCATAACGCGGTTCAGGGGTGGTGTTGCCCTTTGCGATGATATTACCCTAGTGGCCATTGTTATTGATGACACACTCTAGTGTGTTCAGTGGTTGACGATACCCTGATTTCGTGGGCGATTGCTGGCGTCCCCGTTTGGTATGCCTGATTAGAAAGAGGTGTGATGTCTAAAATATCTACTCCAAAACCTGTAACCAGGAGAAACCTGTTTTTTTGGGCATTTCAGGGAAATATGAAGATGCAGCTGCTGCTCCTGCTGCTTATCGTAGGGATGGTATTTTTCAGGGTGGTTCCCCTGGAGATGCAGAAACGGATAGTAAACGATGCTATTTCGCTTGGCAAGTTTGACAGTTTGCTGCTGTATTGTGGAATCTACATTATGGCTGTTACTACCACTGCAGGGTTGAAGCTCGGGGCCAATTATCTGCAGGCAGTGATCGGTGAGCGGGCCATGCTTTCCATGAGGAAGGATCTTTATGGTCACGTCATCCAGCTTCCGCTGCACTTTTTCCGTAAAACTCAGCCTGGAATGGTGGTTGCTGCACTGATGACCGAGCTTAGTACAGCTGGGAACTTTGCCGGGATGGCTCTTGCTGTACCCATTTCAAATATTCTCACCCTGCTGGCTTTTGCCGGTTATCTGTTGTGGTTGAATCCGCAGCTGGCCCTGGCAACCCTCGGAATCTATCCGGTGGTAGCTTTTCTTATTCCCTATCTTCAAAAAAAAGCCAACCGTCTGAATAAGAAAAGGGTGGATCAGTCCCGACTGCTTTCGAGTCAGATTGCCGAGTCCATCACAGGGATCACTGAGATAAATGTTCACGGTGCTTATGAGCAGGAAAAGAAAAAGTTTAATATTTTTGCCGAAACACTTCGTACCATCAGAACCAAGTGGTCACTGCTGCGGTTTGGCATCAAGACGGTAAATAATTATTTTGCCAGTCTCGGGCCTTTTGTGGTTTTTCTTTTTGGAGGATACCTGGTGATGCATGGAGAGCTTGAGCTTGGTTCACTTGTGGCATTTCTCTCAGCCCAGGAGAAACTCTACGATCCTTGGAAAGAACTTATCGATTATTATCAAGTCTATCAGGATGCCTCCATTCGTTATTATCGCACCATGGAATATTTTGATGTCTCAGCAGGTCATGAAATGCTTCTGCCATCATCGCCCGCATCACTCGCCGGCACCGTGGAAATTTCAAATCTCGGATTTACCACCAGCAGTGGCATTACTCTGCTGCGTGGGGTTTCTTTTTCTCTTGATAGTGGAGAGACTATGGCTCTGATCGGATTTTCCGGAAGTGGCAAGAGTACTCTGATCCATTGTGTTGCCAAGATGTTTGACTATTCCAGTGGTTCAATACGCCTTGGTGGTCATGAGGTAAAGACCATGGAGAAGGGTGAGATCATACGAAATGTGGGATATATTTCACAACAGCCTTTTATCTTCTCCGGAACCATTCGTGAAAATCTGCTCTACGCGTATCGGGCAGCTGCTGAAGAGAGGTGTCAGTCTGAGGAGTACCGGGAGCCTGAGCTTGACTCGCTCATTTTTGCCCTGCAGCAGGCGGGAATATTTGTAGATGTTATCCGTTTTGGTCTCAACACAGTTCTTGATCCTGATGATGCTGTAATGATAGATAAAATTGTACGAATTAGAAAGCAGTTTCGGGCTCATTTCGGAGATTCTCTGGCTGATTGTGTCGAGTTTTACCGGAGTGACAGCTATCTCTATCATAGTAGTGTTGTGGAAAATATTGTTTTTGCCACACCACTTGATCCCGGGGTGTCTCTGCTGTCCTTTGCAGACAAGGAACGTTTTCAGGATTTTCTGGAAGAGATGCAACTCATTGACCCTTTGCTGGCGCTGGGGCTTGAACTGGCATCCCGGATCGTTGAGAAAAACAATGAGTCGGACATGGAAGGCGATTTTCCAGATGACGTTTTGGCAGTTGATCCCGAGCAGTTGGGTCGATATCGGGAGGCCCTGGTACATGGCAGAAAAAATACCACTGCGTCTCTGACCCGGGGAGACCGTCTACTGTTGCTCCGGCTTGCGCTGCAGTATGTACCCAGAGATAATTCACTGATCGATGCTGCCGTATTTGAAGAAAAGGTCCTGAAAAGTCGCAGGTTCTGGTGCGGCTGGGCCCAGGAAAATTTTCCCGGGCAGTTCCGTTGCTATGAGGAGGATCGTTATATCCATGGGCAGTCCATGCTCGACAACATTCTTTTCGGCAGGTTGAAAACAGAAGAAGAACAGGTTCAGGAGCAGGTTAATCAGAATATCATCCGACTCCTTATCGAGGAAGATTGCCTGGAATCCATAACTGAGACAGGAATGGAATACCATCTGGGGAGTATGGGGAATCTACTCTCGGGTGGTCAGAAACAGAAACTCTCCATTGCCAGGGTACTTTTGAAAAACCCCAGGATAGTTCTCATGGACGAAGCCACATCAGCCCTTGACAACAAATCACAGACAAGAATACAGAATCTGATTCAACGTCGCTGGAAAAATAATCGTACTGTCATCGCAGTGGTTCATCGTCTGGATGGGATAGAGGGTTTTGACAAAATAGGTGTGATGAAAGGTGGGCGACTGATAGAGTTTGGGACGCACAATGACCTTATATCTCTCTCTGGATTATATTGTGAACTCGTTTATGGCACGGAGAGGGGCAATGGCACGCAGGGGTGATGAACTAATGGAGTTTTCGGGGTCAATCAGCACTCTGGAAGAGCTGCATGCTTTGAGCCTGATGGTGCATGAGGTCGCATCGGACTGGGGGATCAGCGAGAAAGTGCTGTTTGAGGTTAGTTTGATTGTGGAGGAGTTTTGCAGTAACTCTGTTAAATATGGTGGGATACCCGTTGGAGTAGGGATAAAACTTGCTGATTCTGTCATAACCATCATGATAACAGACAGTGGTAAACCTTTTGACCCCACTGAGGTGGCTGTACCGGATGTGACCTTACCCCTTGAGGAGCGTAAGGCTGGAGGGCTTGGTATCCATTTTGTGAATCATTTTGCTGACACGATTGTTTACAGTCGTGAAAACGGCAGGAATATTTTGAAAATCGAGAAAAAAATATAACCTTGAAGCCGCTACGGATTCAGGATAAATGCGAGTAGAAATATGCTTATTAATACCTCTCAGAAAGAGAATTTGCAGATTGTCAGTATCGAAGGCAGGTTGGACTCGTTAACAGCCCCGGAACTTGAACTCTGGATACGTGACAACCTGGCATCTCCAGAGTTTGATGTGGTGATGGACTTTAGTAATCTGGATTATATCTCCAGTGCTGGGCTGCGGGTGATGCTTAATCTATCAAAGGCCGCTGCGAGGTATTCACGAAAGTTTTCGGTGTGCCAGGCGCAGGATCATATCCGGGAGGTTTTTGAGATATCCGGCTTTGATTCCTTTATTCCACTTTGTGACTCACTGGATGATGTCCTCGCGCTGTAAGTCACAGAGAAATCAGGCCAACTCATCACAGATTTCGATCTTTGTTTAATGAAGCTATTGGAAGAATCTGTACAGGATGAGGTGTGGTGGTGCACCCGCAATTCGCTTCTTGTTTGTCCTGATAGTTGTGTCCACGGGAATGATGGTGGCCATGGTGGTGGCTGCCATTTGTTGCGCAGGCCTCTGCCGAGCAGCCACATCTGTTTCCCTGGCCAAACCAGCCAGCAAAGATAGCATAGAGTGGACGGATAGAAAGCGCAAGAAGCAGGAGGGTAGCTGATGTCATAATCCAGGCGGGAAGAACTTCAGCAGCCTGGCCCACTGCAGCAACTGCTGAAATGCCGAGGGAGATGTAGACAGCATCGACGGCAAGGCCGCAGAGAACACTGATTATGGCAATGGAGAGCAAGTAGAGGGCAGTTGCTCGTTTGCCAAGTAGTCCGATGAGTACTGACAGTGAGGTGACGTTGGTGGCGGGGCCAACCAGCAAAAAGACAAGGGCTGTGCCTGGGCTTACTCCCTTCATGATAAAGGCGGCGGCAATGGGGGTGGATGCTGTCGCACAGATGTAGAGCGGGATGCCGAAGGTGAGCATGAGTAGCATGGATGATAGTCCGCCACCAAGATATTTGGCAATGACAGCGTCAGGAACAAGGACACTGATGAGTCCTGCCAGGAAAATTCCCACAAAAAACCATCCGGCAAGATCAGCCCAGAGATCGGTTGCTGCGTATTGCGTTCCTATTTTGAGTTTTTCGAGGAGACTGTGGTGATGTTTGTGCTGCTCCGGTGGACAGTCGATGCCATCACAGCAGTTGTCTATGGGGCAGCTCAGGTCTGGTTTTACCTGTCTGGCAGTGGAAGGCGGGTTGAAGAAGTTTTCTGCAGAACCGGCTGCAAAGGCTGAAAGGAATGCTGATATTGGTCTGGCGATGGTCATGATAGGGTCGAGCAAAGCCCAGGTTATGGATATTGAATCTACACCAGACTCAGGGGTGGAGATAAGAAAGGCTGTGGTTGCACCATTGTTGGCGCCCTGTTTTTTGAGGGCAGTGGCTGCAGGTAATACCCCGCAGGAGCATAGTGGAATAGGGATACCCAGCAGTGCGGCTTTAAACACGGAGCTGAAGCGTCCGCTGCCAAGGTGAGCTGCAACATAGGCTGGTGAGAGAAACATTTTGAGTAGTCCGCCAACCAGAAGGCCAAAAAGGATGTAGATCGATGCCTGTTGCAGCATATCCCAGGAAGCGAAGAGAAGGTCATAAAGAAAAGTGAGCATAGTGATACCAGTATGATAATTGTGGTCGGGAGCTCCTCATGGCTCCTCCCGCAAGTGTTCCAGGGCCATGTGAATAAGGGCGCTCACATGACTGTCATTAAGGCGGTAATAGAGGATGGGGCCTTCACGGCGATTGGAAACTAGGAATAATTGTCTGAGTTGGCGCAGCTGGTGACTCACTGCGGATTCGGTGATACCTACGAACTGAGCAAGATCACAGACACACATCTCTCCCTGATCGAGGGCCCATAGAATACGAAGACGATTTGGATCACCCATTGCCTTGAACAGTGCTGCAAGTTGTTCATTTTCTCTACTGGGCAGAGCATGATCCCTTGCTGCATCAACCCTGTTCTGATGAATGCAGCGGCATTCGCACTGTTCACCTTGATTCTGGATACGTTTTTTCACTTGTACCGCCTCGGTTGTTTGTATCTGATCATGTGTTCATATATATTTATTGTCGGAAGGGTTGTCAAGGGAATAAATGGTGTGACCTGAGAGGATTCTGCTCTGTGAGAACAGGCAGCTTTACAAAAAAAAGGCCTTCGGAGACACCGGAGGCCTTGCAGTTTTTATCTCCCGACCGGGAGCTGAAATATCATCAGCCGCAGGAGTCGGCATCATTGGGGTCGTAGGTGTCATTGGCATTACGATACAGATAGTCGTTCACCAGCAGGAGCTCTTCGGCACTCAGGACGTCCCATGAGCCGTCCCGTTTGCACGGTATCCTGCGTTCAGCAAAGACACGGTTCCAGCCTTTTGAACCGTATGATTCCATATAGAGGAAAGGTGCGCCTTTGTCGTTATCCCTTGTGTGGCAACTTTTACAGACCTCCTTGAACTTCTGAGCTCCTGTTCCCCAATGATCACTTTCCCAGTCCAGTTGACCATCTGCTATCATTCTGCAACTCTGTGTCTTAGCATCAAAGCGTTTCCCGGGACGGGCCTGTGCTGAATAAATTGTCCAGGTAAGGGCAATGAGACAGCCAATAGCAATTACAAATGTTTTACGCATTTTTATTCCTCATTCAAGTGAAATTTTCCCTCTGGTATTTTTCTCGCTTCCATTGTGTTATGTTTAATACTATAGATAAAATCATCCGATGAACAGTGTCACTAACGGCACAAAACAGGCCAATAGCGTCATGCAGACTAAAGTTGTTACTCCCTTGAATATCGCAATTCTGGCCCTGAATGATTCAGTTGCCACCACCATCACCGGGCCTATGGATGTCTTTTCCATGACCGGAGTTTTGTATGAGAGTCTTCAGGGAAGGTCCCCGGTTCCCTACTTTAATGTTCAGATAGTGACAACGGACGGGAATCCTGTCCGTTGTCATAACAGTTTGCTTATTACTCCCCACTGCTCCATCGATGCCTGCAGGCCGGACTTGATTATTATTCCGGGAATTATGAATATTGACGTAACTCTCAGTTCCAATGATGAGGTCATTACCTGGTTGCGGGAGATGTATGGTGTCGGGTGTCCTGTCATGGCCGTGTGTTCTGGATCAATGCTGCTTGCGGCAACGGGACTGCTGGATGGAAGGACTGCCACCACCCACTGGGCCATTGAAAATGAATTTCGAAAAAGCTTTCCACAAGTCATGTTAAAACCTGAGCAGTTGATAACTGATGAGGATGGTCTTGTCTGTTCCGGGGGGTACGATTCCTTTCTTGATGTATCCATCCACATGATCGGCAAATTTCTCGGTCCAACCGTGGCTCTCGAATGTTCCAAGATATTTCTGGGGAGTCCGGGACGTCATTCCCAGGCTCCGTATGCCATTTTCTCAGGTGCTCGCGATCATGGCGATCAGCAGATTCTACAGATCCAGGAGCGTCTCGAAAATCAGTTCTCCGAGGCATTTGATTTCAGTGAACTCGCCAGGGAATACGGCATGAGCAGGCGTACCCTTGAACGTCATTTTAAGAAGGCAACTGGTATTACACCCCTTGCCTACCTGCAGAGAGTACGAGTGGAGAGTGCCAAGGCGCTACTTGAGAGCGGTAACGCAAGCTTTGATGAGATCAGCTACAAAGTGGGGTACATGGATAATAGTTTTTTCCGCAAGCTGTTTATCAAGTGTACCAGTCTGCGCCCTAAGGAATACCGGGATATGTTTGCAATGCATTCACCCCACAGACAGGAGCTGCAGTAGCCTGGCAGGTTGTGAGAGTGAAATGGAATTGAAGGAAGTCGTTGTGTGAAGAAGGAGCATATTGTGATTGCGGGTGTTGCAGTCGAGGTGTGGCGCAAATCCGTGAAAAATTTCATTCTGGTAGTGCATGCATCCGATGGTCGGGTCCGCATCTCTGTTCCGTTTTTTGCATCAGCTGCCCGTGTCCGTGAGGTGCTTATGTCACGAATGGACTGGATCAGGGCGCGGCAGCGTTCCTGTAAGGCGCAGTCGACAGTGGCAGAACCTGTGATGGCAGACGGATCTGAGCATCTTTTTTTCGGTAAATCGTATCCTATACGTATATGTGAAGGCAAAGGACGGCAGGGAGTGTGTTTTGATCAGGGTGTCGGCATCACACTCAGGGTTCGTCCCGGTGCCACTATTGCTGCCAAGTGGCGCCTCCTTGATCGCTGGTATCGTGAAGAGTTGGGCCAGCGTATCCGGGAACTTCTTGATAAGTGGCAGCCTATCGTTGGCAGAGAGGCTGCTGAATACAGGATAAAGAGGATGAAAACCCGTTGGGGAACGTGTAATATTCTGGCGCGACGTCTCTGGCTGAACCTGAAACTTGTTACAATGCCGGAAGAATGTCTGGAGCTGATCGTGGTCCATGAGCTGGTTCACCTGCTGGAAAGAGAGCATAACGAAGTTTTTTATGGTCACATGGACTGGCTGCTCCCCGATTGGCGAAATAAAAACGAGTTGTTGCAATAACCTGAATCAGGAGAAGAAAAGACAATGTTTATCGATCTGTTACGGTCCCGTCGCTCCATTCGCAGTTTTGAGGATAAACCTGTGGAACAGGATAAAATAGATCTGCTGGTGGAGGCCATGCTGCGCTCCCCATCATCGCGTGGTCTAAATCCCTGGGAGTTTGTGGTGGTGACCGATAAAGAAATCCTTGCAGCCCTCTCGGAAGCCAAGCCTCATGGTGCATCTTTTGTGAAAAAAGCCGGCTTTGCCATTGTGGTCTGCGCCCATCCGGAGAAGTGTGATGTCTGGATTGAAGACTGTTCCATTGCCGCTCTTATCCTTCATCTGGCCGCAGCTGATCTCGGTCTTGGAAGCTGCTGGGCCCAGATACGTCTCAGAGAGTATAACGCGGAAAAGAGTGCCGGGGAGCGAGTTGCTGAAATCCTTGCTCTGAAACCGGAAATGGAAGTGGAGGCGATCATTGCTGTGGGATATCCTGCCATTGAACCGAGTGGTCATGACATATCATCGCTGCCTTGGGATCATGTGAGTTATGAACGTTTTGATAAGAGGACAAGGGAGTAGTTGCAGTGGATATCAGTAATTTCCGACATGAATATTTAAAAGGTGGCCTTGAGTTTTCCGACCTTGCCTCAAGCCCTGTGGAGCAGTTCTCTAACTGGTTTGATCAGGCAAAAAAGACCGATATCCCGGATCCCAATGCCATGGTTCTGGCCACGGTGGACAGCTCAGGGCAGCCCAGCCAGCGGACAGTTCTGTTAAAGTATTATGATGAGGATGGTTTTGTTTTCTTTACCAACAGGGAGAGTCGTAAGGCCCGTGAAATGAAGGATAATCCCAGGGTGAACCTGCATTTTGTCTGGCTTGATTTGGAAAGGCAGATAAGTATTTCAGGCAGATCTGAACCTATCTCGGCTGCCGAATCGGCCCGGTACTTTATGACTAGGCCCCGGGATTCGCAGATTGCGGCCTGGGTGTCAAATCAGAGTAGCAAAGTTTCATCCCGTCAGATCCTGATGCAGAAATTTCAGGAGATGAAAGAAAAATTTTCCAGGGGGGATGTGCCGTTACCATCATTCTGGGGTGGTTACCGGGTGGTTCCTGCATCAGTTGAATTCTGGCAGGGGCGTAAAAATCGTCTCCATGACCGCTTTCTCTACACCCCCTCGGTTGATGGCTGGAATGTGGAACGGCTGGCTCCTTAAAATCAGCGTACCAGCATGATTCCGCTTTCCTCCGATTTGTCAGCGAGCTCTTTTAAATGTGCACGCTGTACTGCAGCCACAATGGTCTCGATGCTTGCCGCAAGGGAACGGGTGGGGAGGTCAAACTGGACACCGCAGCAATATTGGATGCCTCGTTTATTGCGAACTTTGGAGATGTGCCTGACTGTACCGTTAACCAGCAGATGAAGTTCTCCATCAAGAAAAAAACGGATATTACAGACTTCCTCTTCATGAAAGAGGCCCTGTTCCTCTTTTTGAATCTCAAATGACATTCCATCACTGCTTATATCAATGGGAGTGGTCTGGATATCGGAACGCCTTCTTTTTTTTCCTTTGATCAGCAGGGTGAAGTTCATGGTTGCAGGGACTTTTGCTCGAAATGCCCTGGCTCCACGAACCTGTCTTCCAATGAGTGGAAAAGAGAGACGCAGCACCGGAATATCCCGAACCAGGCCCAGATCCTGAAAAAATGTCCCCAGCTCAATGGCACTGGTGGAGGTGAAGAATCGGATCATCACCTTCTGGGAGTTCCGAATGTGGAGGTTCCCCATTCCCGGCTCCAGAGGAAGGGCGATGATGTGGTTCATGAGCTTCAGGTAGTCACCTTTAATATATTCCGGTTCCTTCACGACGATCTCACCATTCTCATTTTCCTCTTCTTCGAGGTCGGGAAGGTCATCATTGAGTCTACTGAAGTAGATTCTGGTCATCCCATCGAGCTCTACTTCCAGAATCTTGTTATCAAAGAGTGCTGTCTGGACATAGGGGAGTATCTGTGCCGGTTTTGTCATAAACTCACCGGATTCCATTCCGTCTTCAATGGCCTGCCGGGTGAAGGAATAGGAGTCTTCAGGGAAGAAAAGCGTCAGCTTTTTTTGTATATTCTGAAGGGTCAGTTCCTTTTTTTCGTCTTCTTCGTGTGACATGATTCCAGCTTACCCGCGTTTGTTGACTCTTTCCACTATTCCATGTATTTTTGACGAAATTTCTCTTCCGCCTTTAATGACCCGGCAAGGATCAGTTCGTCGTTGTCGCTGAAGGAGGTGTCTGGTCCAGGGTTGGTAACGAATTTGCCACTGTTTTTGATGCCCAGCAGGCTGCAGTCTGTTTTTTCACGCATTCCGGTATCAGAAAGTGTTTTGTCAATAAAGGACTCGGGAATCTGCACCATAAATACGTTGAGTGCCTCTGAGAAAAAAGAGCTTTCAGAGGGTTTCAAGATGTCCATAATGGCACTTGCTCCCATCGATGCTGAAGAACCCACAAAATCAGCACCTGCCCTGAAGAGTTTGGAGACTGTCCGCTCTTCGGTCGCCCGGCTGATAATCTGAATATCTGACCGTAACTGGCGGCAGTAAAATGAGAGGTAGATATTCATGGCATCATTATGAGGGGTGATGATAACGGCACTCGCGTTGTCGATACCAGCATCTTTCAGGATGTTGATGTCGGCAGCATCTCCCTGGATATGACGGTCATTGTTTGTACTGATGTTGGGCCGTTTTTCCACAACCATATAAGGGATCTTTTTTTCTTTAAAAACCTCTGCAGCAGCTTTGCCCACTCTGCCCCCGCCAAGAATAAGGACAGTGGGGTCAGGAACTGTCTGCTTGGGAGGACGAAGAAGTGTGTTTCCGGCGTTGTCAATTTCCTTCCGGCTTCCTGCGATGATTAAAATATTTGTTATTTCGAGTTTCCTCTGCGGAGCAGGGGGCAGAATCTCCCCTTTCTCAAGTATTCCTATGACCGTGATTCCGACTTCGTTTCTGAGCCTGGATTCTGCCAGGCTTTTTCCGGTAAGGTCGGTGTCCCGAACCGGAATTTCAGCGATGGTCAATTCTTCAAATGTTCCAATAATGTGGGGGGACTGCACTGGAAACGTTTTTTCAGCCATGTTTTTGCCAAGCATACTCATAAACTGAAACACATGTGTGTTGCCGGAGTAGTTTAGAATATCCAGAGAATGTTCCTTGTCTGCACTGCAGGCGATCGGTACCATGCTGCTCACTTCCCGAATGGTGAAGGAGATATTGGTGTTCATCAGGTCATCTGCGGTGGCAACGATCAGGGCAGCTTGACCGGCACGGATATTCTTGTAGGTCCTGGGGTCGTCAACTTCACCAAAAACTGTTTTGTAGCCGGCATCCTGGATTTCAGAAGCTGTCTGCTGATCGCCTGCGACAAAACAATATTCATAGTGATGCTTCTTCAGTTTTTCCACAAGATTTCTGGTTAGAGAATCAAAACTTGTCAGGATGACATGGTTATGGCTGTCCTCTGGAAGTGTCTTCGGAATCCTTGTTTGACTCTGTGCTTCAAGCCATGGAGCCCAGAAAAACTGGATAAAGGTGAAGGGGAGCATGATCAGGAGGAGGACAACACCTGAGACGAGAACCAGCAGGGTGAAGAGCAGGCCCAGATCTGTTGAAAAGGTGATATCACCAAAACCTAAGGTGGACATCACCGTAAGGGTCCAGTAAAACCCGGTGATCCAGCTGAAATGTCTCCCCTCATATACCATGATAAGGTGGAACAGGATGGAGTAAAGGGTGATGGTGAGTATCAGGAAGATAAGAAACCGCACAAGAAGATAGATGTTCTTCTTGGCTTTCTTGTTATTTACAAAAAAGAGGAGCTGGAGCAAAAACAGTTTCATGGGATGGAGAGGGCTCCTGAGTAAATAATAATTCCTGCAGTACAGGTCGGGTAGTTATTCTATTAAAGCATTAATTGGACTTTGCGCCAAGCAGCATTTTTATCAGGTGTAAGTGTGTCCCCTTGCAGCCTTGCTGTTGGCTGGAGTTTTTGCTATATTTCTGAAGTGAGGTGAGTGGTTTTTTTCAAGCATATCTGATTGTGAATTTTATATTTGTACTTCTGTGTGTTTATTAAAAAAAATCCTGAAATCGTCACGGATTCTGAAATATCACCTGTATGACAGGTTTACAGGAAACTCTCTATGGATAGCCAGGAAAATAACAGCCGTTTGCTTCGTCTTGCCACATACGCTTCTGTGGCTACTGCTCTTATTCTTATAGGGGTGAAGGCAACGGCGTGGTTTATGACAGGATCGCTCAGTATTCTAGGAACCCTTGTGGACTCGTTGATGGATGTGGCGGCATCACTTATCAACCTTGTGGCGGTACGCTACTCCTTGAAATCAGCCGATGAAAAACACCAGTTCGGGCATGGCAAGGCCGAGTCTCTTGCAGCTCTGGCTCAGGCGTCTTTTATTACCGGATCGGCATTTTTTTTGATGATGCATGCCATTGAACGTCTTAGTTCGCCCAAAGCAGTTACCTCTATTGAGGCGGGTGTTGTGGTGATGGTTTTTTCAATGGCCGCCACTGTTCTACTCGTGCTTTTTCAATACTATGTGATACGAAAAACAGGCTCAACGGCCATTCGGGCCGATGCGTTGCATTATGTCACTGACCTGCTGACCAATGCCAGTACCATTGTAGCGCTTATTTTTATCTCTTTTGGCTGGCAGATAGTTGATCCGCTGTTTGCCATGGCCATTTCGATGTACATTCTTTACAGTGCCTGGCAGATTGCCGGGGATGCCGTCCAGATGTTGATGGATCGAGAGCTGTCCGATGAAATCAGAGCGAATATTCGGTCACTGGTTATTGCACATGATGAGGTGATTGGAATCCACGACCTGCGTACCAGGCAATCAGGTCAGATGAAGATCATCCAGCTGCATCTTGAACTCGATAATGCCATCACTCTCAGCGAAGCACATAGAATCGCTAAAGACGTGGAAGAAGTCCTTTATCGGGAATATCCCATAGCGGACATACTTATTCACCAGGATCCATCTGCTTGTGTGAAGAGAAAAAATCTCTAAAATAAAATTAATGGCGGAGCTGTTTTTTGCATCTGATTTTTTTTTAGATGGTGAAATTTACAAATCCGGCCCACTCTTTATCTGAGCATCCTTGCCTGCTGTCAGAGTCATTACTTCCATACCCGTGAGTTGTTCCAGGGGGACAACCTGTAATTCTTTTTCACGCAACTTTCTAAAAAAAACCTCAATTTCACCGATCCATATCTGTAAATCTTCTTTCTTGTCAGGTGCAATGTCGTGGAGCAGGACAATGTCGCCAGGCCTGATCTTACCCATGAGGCGTCCTGCCAGATTATTAATATTCCTGTTGCCACGGTCCCAGGCACGGCAGCTGAATGAGACAGTTTGCAGGTTTTCATGGTGCAGAATTGATTTGAGTCGCGGGTTACTGATTCCAGCAGGTGGTCTGAAGAGTAGAGGCTTGATTCCGATTTTGGCAATGGCCTCCTGAGTGTCTCTGATGTCTTTACTGAGCTGTTTTGTACTTTTCAGCATGAGGAAGTTGTCATGCCGGTACGAATGATTGCCGATGCCATGACCGGCCGCAATGATCTCACTGGTGAGATCCGGGTGGCATGTAACTTTTTCACCAACAACAAAGAAGGTGGCTTTATAGTCAAACTGGTTAAGCAATGTAAGCAAAAGCGGTGTGGAGAGAGGAGAGGGACCATCGTCAAAGGTGAGGGCAACGCATCGGTTTGCACTGCTGTTGCGGCTGATAACAGGGAGGAAAAAGCCCCATTGGGGGCAGAAGGGAGCGATAAGGCAGCAGAGCAGAAAAAAAAACAGAGGCAGCAGGCCCAGCCAAGGAGATATGAAAAAGAGGGCTATGGCAGTGAAAAAAGTGATCAGTGCGGTTTTATCTGCCTGTGAGAGTGGGGCAGTGTTACGGGTATGATTTTTTTTTCTCATTTTCATGGTGGATTTCGGGGCCGAATCTATCGTTGTCTTGCGGATGCTACTCTATTGAGAATCGCATGAAAATGGAAAATTTACTTTTCCTGAAGAGCAACGGCATCTCTAGCAGCTTTCTGTAGCCACCACTGTGGCATTGGGGGGGGCGACGAAAGAGTATTGTCACCATCAACTGCTTGGGTTCAGGTGAATAATAATGAGATGTACCGACGTGACAGTCAATGAGATTCCATGTCTCACAGTTTTTTTCGTTTCGTTTAAGATTTTATTAAAATGTTGTTTGAAATCAAAAATGAAATATGCTATACAGTCAGTTTTTTATTTAAAACCTGAATCCGTAGGCGTTCGATGGCTATGCAGATTTTTTTTTAAACACACTGAAATAGTGATTTGCGTTAGTGTTTCAGTGTGTTATGAAAAAAAACATCCACTGAGTAGTCACGGGTTCAAGTATGTATTATGAACACGTTAATAGGAGGAGAATCCAATGCAGGGAGCATCTGAAAGTCTTGGTGTGGTAGTTTTGGTTATGCTTGGTTTTGTGGCTGTCAGTGTGGTAGGGCAGCTGGTGAAAGTTTTGATTCGTATAGATAAAAAATAACGACTACGACGTATCTCTTCCCCTGTTTGTCAACGACAGCAGGGGTTTTTTTTTGTTTAAATATATTTCGCAAGGAAATTATGTGTTTACGTCCACTCGTGCCACGGTGTGCCTGATGCATGGTCTGTTGTTTTTCCCCGGTTTGTCCAATGAATTTCCCTTGAAAGTTCACTTATATCAGAATGTTGTGATGTTTTGGTTGAATTCTGTAAGCATTTTGACTATTTTTGTTCTGTTATTTGAATTCGTTTTTTTTAAATGATAGAAGAAGACATAACTACTCAAATGGTGAGGTCAGAAACGGTTGTTCTAGTGCAGAAAGTGGCATGAAAGGCAGCCGTCAGAACAAACAGAACTAGTGAGGAGAATTCTATGAATGGTGCAAGTGAATATCTTGGTTGGGTGCTTCTGGGAACCGTGGGTTTTGTTGCAATCAGTATCATTTTTGAGATTGGGAAACGCCTCTTTCGAGTAGAGTCAGGCAACTCTCAAGTAGAGTAATGTCTGTTTTCAGCATGGCTGGTCAGATTCTTTTACCTGTTTTCGGGTCAAACAGGTGAATATGCTCCGGGAGTGCTGTCAGCATCAGCACTGTTTTCGGGTTGATGTGGTGAACATGGGGCAGGCGGACAGTGATGAGCTCATCGTTTCCCTGCAGTCGTCCATATATTATAGTACTTGCTCCATGGAACTCGGCATGATCCACTGTGAGGGGTAAACCGGTCTTTCCCTTATCTGAGAGGGAAAAATGTTCCGGGCGTATTCCAAAGGTCACTTTCTTTTCTGCTATAATCTGTCTGTTAACTGAATCTACAGAGACTTGAACAGTCTCTGAAAGCTGCACTGAATTTCCATCCGCACTGATCTGTGCGCTTAAAAAGTTCATTGCGGGAGATCCCAGAAATCCAGCAACAAAGATGCTTGCCGGTTTCTCATAAAGCTCCAGGGGCGGGCCGATCTGTTCGGTATATCCATCATTGATCACAACCAGCCTGTCACCCAGGGTCATGGCCTCCACTTGGTCATGGGTGACATATATGCTGGTGACTTTCAGTCTTTTGTGGAGTTTTCGCAGTTCCAGACGCATCTGTACCCGGAGCTTGGCATCAAGGTTGCTGAGTGGTTCATCAAACAAAAAAACTTTCGGCTCTCTTACTATGCAGCGGCCCATGGCCACCCGCTGCCGTTGTCCTCCTGATAACTGTCGTGGCTTACGATCAAGGAGTTCTTCCAGTTGCAGGAGTTTCGCTACCCGGTCCACCCGGACCTTGATCTCCTTTTTACTAAATTTTCTGAGTTTCAGCCCATACGCCATATTCTTAAAGACGGTCATGTGTGGATAGAGGGCGTAATTCTGGAAAACCATGGCAATGTCACGATCCTTCGGTTCGAGAGTGTTTACAACCTTCCCGTCAATCGAAATTGTCCCGCTGCTGATGTCTTCGAGCCCCGCGATCATTCTTAGAAGGGTTGATTTACCACATCCAGATGGGCCGACAATGACAATAAATTCCCCGTCGGCAATATCCGTATTAATCCCATGGAGGACTTCAGTTTCTCCATAAGATTTTATTATATCCTCAATAAGCACCTTGGCCATCTTATTTCTCCGTCTCGGTTAATCCTTTGATAAAAAGTTTCTGCATTCCAATTACCACAAGTACTGGAGGAATCATGGCCAGCAGAGTCGTCATCATAATAAGATGCCATTCGGGAGCCTCTTCCGCTGCTTCAAGCATTTGTTTGATACCCATGACAATGGTGTACATACTTTTGTCCGTTGTGATAAGGAGCGGCCACAGGTACTGATTCCAGCCATAAATAAAGAGGATCACAAAGAGGGCCGCAATGTTTGTTCTCGATACTGGAAGCAGGATGTCTTTGAAAAAACGCATGGGGCCTGCCCCATCAATTCTGGCGGCTTCCAGGAGCTCGTCGGGTACGGTAAGGAATACCTGCCTGAACATGAAAGTGGCTGTGGCCGATGCGATGAGGGGCACGGTGAGCCCCCAGTAATTGTTCAGCATCCCGAAGTTTGCAACGACTTCAAAAGTCGGGAGTATTCGTACTTCAACGGGGAGCATCAGGGTGATAAATATCATCCAGAAGAACATCATTCGGAATGGAAACCTGAAATAAACAATGGCAAAGGCGGAAAGTAGAGATATGGCAATCTTTCCAACAGCGATCATCAGTGCCATTATCAGACTGTTGAACATCATGATTCCCACAGACTGTTCTTTTGCATTCCCGACTCCGTCAACAAAGGCAGCTTTGAGATTAATAAAAAACTGATCTCCAGGGAGCAGGGGCAGAGGAACCTGAGTCATGCGGATGGCGTCGTGGCTTGCACCAACAAAGGTTATCCAGATGGGAAAAGCCACTACTACCACACCGAGAATCAGTACGGTATGACTGAACCAGGCGGCCACAGGACGTTGTTCAATCATGGCGTATCAGGAACCGGTGAAAGTGATGGGGAGTTGGAAGGTTCATTTTTCAGTACTCGACTTTTCGTTCTATGTAGCGAAACTGAATAACAGTCAGGGTAATGACGATAAGCATCAGGATTACGGACTGGGCAGCAGAACCACCAAGATCAAGACCGATGAAACCATCATTGAAAACCTTATAAACGAGAATTTCCGTTGCCTTTGCCGGGCCGCCCTTTGTGACCGCATGGACTATCCCAAAGGTCTCAAAAAACGCATAGACGATATTCATTACCATGAGAAAGAATGTTGTCGGTGAAATAAGTGGAAAAATAATGGTCCAGAATCTTCTGGCAGGTCCTGCGCCGTCAATTGCTGCAGCCTCTATCAGCGATTTCGGGATGGCCTGCATTCCTGCAAGAAAGAAGAGAAAGTTATAACTGATCTGTTTCCAGGTCGCTGCTAGAACAATGAGAGCCATGGCCTGGTTGCCGTTTAGGCGGTGATTCCACTCATAGCCTATACCATGCAGGAAATAGGACACAATACCCAGGGTCGGATCAAATATGAACATCCAGATGGTACCGGCCACCACTGGCGCTACGGCATAGGGCCAGATGAGCAGGGTACGATAGGTACGTGTTCCACGTACTACATGGTCCGCCGTTGCGGCGAGGAGCAGGGCAATGGACAACGATAAAAATGCCACCAGTGACGAGAATACAACAGTTCTTAAAAAGGTACTGAAGTAGATCTCGTCTGAAAAGAGCAGGGCATAGTTTTCAAACCAGATGAGCTCACTTTTGAGGCCAAAAGGGTCCTCAAGAAGCATGGACTGGTATACTGCCTGGCTGGCTGGCCAGATAAAAAAAGCCACAGTTATAATTATCTGGGGTGCTACCAGGAGATATGGCAGTAGTGATGGTTTGAAGTGGGTTCTTTTGATCATGGAAGCTGTTACAGCAGCGGGCCGAAGATGATCCTCTGCTGTAACGGAGTTGTCAGGTGTATAATTGTCTGCTTATCTGTTCGCTTTTTCAAACTTCCTCAACAATTTGTTGCCACGTCTTACTGCATCGTCCATGGCCTCAGTGGCGGTTTTGCTGCCATTCCATATAGCCTCCATTTCTTCATTGATAATGTCGCGAACCTGTACAAAATTACCAAAGCGGACACCTTTGGAATTAGGAGTGGGGGTGTTGAGACTGAGCTGTTTGATGGCTGTGTCGGTGCCAGGGTTTTTGTCGTAAAAGCCTTCTTTTTTGCTCAGCTCGTAAGCAGCTTTGGTAATGGGGACGTAACCGGTTTCCTGGTGCCACCATGCTTGCACATCAGGAGAGGAGAGGTAGCTCATAAACTGGGATACACCTCTGTAGTCACCTTTGGCATGACCTTTGAGGACCCATAATGTCGCACCTCCAATGATGGAGTTCTGCGGTTTGTCGATTACATCTGGTGAGTAAGGCAGCATGGTCTGACCGAACGCAAATTTTGCCTGTTTTTTGATACCACCGTAATAGGCGGAGGAGTTGATCCACATTCCAACTTCCTGATTGATAAACATGGGCAGGCTGTCACCTCTACGGCCGCCATAGAGAAATAGATTTTCCTGCTGGCCTTTGGCGATACTAGCAAGGATATTGGTTACATCCTTGTTGTTAAAGGTGAAGCTGGTATCCAGCCCTGCAAACCCGTTTTCTTTGGTGCCCATAGGAATATTATGCCAGGCACTGTAATTTTCAATCATTACCCATGATTGCCAGCCAAAGGAGAAACCACCCTTGTATCCGGCTGCAACCAGTTTCTTCGATGCCGCAGTAACCTCAGGCCATGTCTTGGGTATTTCTGTTATTCCCGCTTTTGCAAAGGCGTCTTTGTTATACCAGAGAACTGGGGTAGAACTGTTGAATGGCATGGAGAGAAGTTCACCGTCTGCTGTCTGATAGTAGCTGATAACCGCAGGAAGAAAGGCTGATTTGTCAAGTTTTATTCCTGAGTCGGCCATCATCTTTTCAACGGGATATACTGCCCCTTTTGCCGCCATCATGGTAGCTGTTCCAACCTCGAAAACCTGAACAATATGGGGATGTTTTCCGGCGCGGAATGAGGCGATGGCCGCTGTCATGGTTTCAGTGTAATTTCCCTTGTACACAGGGACTATCTTGAATTCTTCCTGTGAGGCATTAAAAGATTCTGCTATCTTGTTAACCCGTTCACCGTTTACACCGCCCATGGCGTGCCACCATTGGATGTCGGTGGTGGCCCAGCTGTTTGCAGCAAGTCCTGCTGAAAAAACTGCAACTGCACTGATGGAGAGAATGGTTTTCTTCAGGTCTCTTCTCATGATTTACTCCTCTGGTTATAGTTACTGTAAGTAATTACAGTTCCGATGTTGCGTTGCATATGTCTGGTTAATTGATTTCTCAAACTATGATGGATTCGCCAAAAATCTTCTTCGTTATGCGCCCCATTAGGAAGTGCCTTTGGGGCAGAAAATTTTAATCATTACGACATACCGTATCGGTACGCAGAAATAATAAAAAATTCACGCCTCGCATCCAGATGAAGTCTGCTTGACCATCTTAACTTCAACCTTCTTACGAGTCTATCAAACTATAGTTTCTGTGGATCATAATCAACAAGAAAGTGCTTCTTAATAGAAAACTAATAACCGGAACCCGTGGTCGTTCGATGGTACTGCAGCCTGTTTTTTTTTCGACCCCGTTGGTTATGATGTGCTATGTTAAGGGGTTCATGGAGGACATGAGCTGCTCAGGGTGCGTCGGACTGCATCCTGCCAGCCATTGTACTTGCTGGCACGTGTTTCCGGGTCAAGGGATGGGCTGAAGCGTGTATCCCTGTTCCAGGAGCTGGCAAAATCAACCGGGCTTGGGCATATCCCGGCCTGAAGGCCTGCAAGATAGGCTGCTCCAACGGCCGTGGTTTCCAAAACTACGGGCCTGTCAACCGGCGCATCGAGAATGTCGGCAAGAAACTGCATGGTCCAGTCAGAGGTGACCATACCACCATCTACCCGAAGCACAGTCTTTTTGTCAGCCATCATATCCCAGTCACCCTGCATAGCTTCAAGGAGATCACGGGTCTGGTAGCAGACAGATTCAAGGGCCGCTTTTGCAAATTCGGAAGGGCCTGAGCTCCGGGTCAGACCAAACATTGCTCCCCGTGATTCTGCGTCCCAGTATGGCGCACCAAGACCGGTAAAGGCAGGAACAAGGTATACATGCTGTTCTATGTCAGATCCTGCTGCGAGTTTTTCAGCATCTGATGCTTTCTGAATGATTCCCAAGGAATCCCGCAGCCACTGAACGGCAGCACCAGCAATGAAAATTGACCCTTCAAGGGCGTAATGTCTTTGCCCCTGCAGCTGGTAGGCAACCGTTGTGATGAGGCGGTTTTTCGAGAGAACCGGGGTCGCTCCGGTGTTCAGCATGGCAAAACATCCGGTGCCGTATGTGGATTTCAGCATTCCCGGCTTAAAGCACGCCTGGCCGATAAGGGCTGCCTGCTGATCTCCGGCGATACCAGAGATCGGGATCTCTCTGTCAAACAGGTTCGCCTTGGTCATTCCAAAATCTGAGGCACAGTCATGGATTCGGGGCAGCATGGATTCGGGGATGTTGAAGAGGTCGAGTAAATCCTGATCCCAGCAACCGGAATGAATATTAAAGAGCAGAGTGCGTGAGGCATTGGTCGCATCTGTCGCATGGACATGACCTCCCGTCAGTTGCCAGAGAAGATAAGAATCCACCGTGCCAAAAGCCAGACGGCCGACCTCTGCCAGATGGCGTGCTCCGTTGACATGGTCAAGGATCCAGGATATTTTTGTGGCTGAGAAATAGGGATCCAGAAAAAGACCGGTTCTGCTGGTGACTAGTTCTTCATGGCCAGCCGCCTTCATGGCAATACAGGTATCACTGGTTCTGCGATCCTGCCATACAATAGCTGGATGGATGGCTTTTCCGTTTTTTCTGTCCCAGATAATGGTAGTTTCACGCTGGTTGGTTATACCGATTGCGGTAATGTCTGCAGCGTTCAGTCCGGATTTTGCAAGGACTTCATGGCAGGTGTTAAGACTGCTCTGCCAGATATCTGCGGGGTTGTGCTCAACCCACCCGGATCTGGGGAAATGTTGTTTGAATTCCTGCTGAGCCACGGCAAGGGGCTTAAGCGTATCGGTGAAAATGATTGCGCGGCTGGAGGTGGTACCCTGATCAATGGCAAGAATATGAGACGTCATAAAGAGCTCTCCCAACTGAAGTGAATCCTTTATACAAACAATTTGTGTCTTACCCCATGAAAACTGTAATACAAAACAAGAACCCGTGAAATCGTTTTTGAAGACAGGAATTTGGAACTGGCACCAAGGCATTTATCCAGCGACTCTAAACTGAAGTTCCTTTTACGGGTCGGCATTGTTGTTTTGTCGGACGAAGCCGCTATGCGGGAATACCATTCGATGAGTTTTCATATTTTCAATCAACGCAGTGTAACCTCAAGCTTTTCTTGTAATATACCAATGGCGGCAATGCAAGTGCATTTGCAATATCTGAAACTGGCTGGTCTGAGACCTGAAACCATTGACACCCATTCACGCACAACTCAGAAGAGTTGGTAGCTATTTCGATTGCCGGATCGACAGCCTTTCAACCGACTAGCTCCTTGGCTACTTCAATGCCCTGCTGAAAAGTCGTTTCTTTGAGTACTGTCAATCTCGATTTGTATGGGCTTAAATTATTCTACTCCAGATTACTGCATTTCTGATAATGCCTATTTCGGTAGGAGTTATAACTGTTTCTTATAGTGGCACAATTGTTACAGACGTCACTATGGCCTCCAAGCTGAGAAGTCCTGCAGGACATAATTGCTGCCACTACTTTTCGCTGATTTTTGATGACAGGATAACTGCCTTAAACTTTTCCCGTACCTGCGAAAAGATGTTGTGATAAAACTCTAGGCCGAGGTGTGTTCAACAAAACTGTTAAAATCGCTTTGCCCAACCTACACCTGGATCAACAGTTGATATTAATTGTTGTTGCCTTTTAATGGAAATGTAGATGTGCTATAATAGCATGAAGTTACGTAATAATATGAGCATCAAAGATGCCTCTTTGGCACTGTCGTTTGCTATTCATGTAATTACATTAATAAAACAAGAGATGAAAATGAGGATTATCTGTAGAAAATCAATTTTGTCGCTGGTAGCTGTGTGTCTTAGCAGCCATTGCTCACCCGAATTGCTGGATGCCGCAACCGGCCCAGCTAATGAATATCTTGATCTGGATATCAGCCAGTTGATGCAGCTTACAATCACTTCAGTGGCTAAAACACCGCAACAATTTTCCGATGCTGCTGCTGCTGTCTTTGTGATTACTCAGGATGATATCCATCGATCAGGAGTGACTTCAATCCCCGAGGCTTTACGTATGGCGCCGGGACTACAGGTAGCACGAGTTGACTCTAACAAATGGGCTATTACTTCCCGTGGTTTCGCCAGCACTTTTGCCAATAAATTACTGGTGATGATTGATGGCCGTACTGTCTATTCACCTGCGTTTTCCGGGGTGTATTGGGATGTTCAGGATACACTGCTTGATGATATAGACCGAATTGAGGTGATTCGAGGACCTGGGGCAACAGTATGGGGTGCCAATGCGGTCAACGGTGTTGTTAATATAATAACAAAAAAAGCAAGTGATACCCAGGGCGGACTTATCAGCCTCGGTGGCGGCAGTCATGATCAGCTTATGACCGGACTCCGCTATGGCGCTGCAATTGGGGAAGCTATCCATGGACGTGCATATCTTAGCTATCATAAACGAGATTCCTTTGAGCTTCATGGTACAGGAGAAGATGCCAATGATAACTGGGACAGCCTGCGTGGCGGATTTCGTCTGGACAGCCAGGATACAGGGGAACACTCCTGGACGTTGCAGGGCGACCTTTATTCCAACAATGAAAACCAGACTGTATCTCCATTCTGGGTATCTGACCCTCCCTATTTGTTGGAAAAAAAGGATGAATTTGAGGCATCTGGCTGGAATGTACTGGGGCGCTGGCAGAAAGAGCTTTCTCAGACAAGTTCCTGGACTGTTCAAGCCTACTACGATTATACAAATCGTGACGAGGCAATCATGGAGCAAACTCACGCCACTTTTGACCTTGACCTGCAGTATCAAAGGCAATTTGGTATGCGAAACAGTCTGGTTATGGGGCTTGGATATCGCTTTGTAGATACCAGTTTCAACAATACTTCCCAGGTATCGGTGAATCCAGGTGAACAGTTTGAGAACCTCTATAGCGGCTTTGTTCAGGATGAGATCATGTTGGTATCTGATCGTCTCTGGGTGACTCTGGGGGCCAAATGGGAGCACAATGATTTTACCGGACATGAGTTCCAGCCCAGTGGGCGTCTACTCTTTAAGGCCACAGATAAGCAGACACTCTGGGCGGCAGTTTCCCACGCTGTGCGGACACCTTCGCAGTTTGAGAAGAGTGGAAAAATTACCATGGCAGTTGTTCCAGTCGCTCCAAACGATACCATGGAATTTACATTAAACGGCAGCGAACAGTATTCTTCTGAGGAATTAACCGCTTACGAGGGGGGGTACCGCTGGCTGGCTCTTTCTAGCCTGTCACTGGACCTTGCTATTTTTTATAATAATTACGATAAGCTGCAAGTAGTCGACCCGGAATCTCCCCAGTCTTTCAATAATCTGTATTTTTCTAATAATATGGAGGGTTCAACCTATGGTGTGGAGCTGGCATCTGACTGGAAACCTGTCAACTGGCTTAAACTCGGGCTTGGTTATACCTATATTGGTTTTGATTTGGAAGTAGGTGTTGATAGCAGTTCAGATTTGGGTGAAATCACTGAAAAAAGCAGCCCCATGCACCAGTTCTCTTTCCAATCATCCATTAACATCAATGAAGAGTTGCTGTTTAACCTCTGGGTTCGTTATGTTGATAAATTGGAATCCTCTAAGGAGCTTCTTGTTCAAGGCAGTCAGGTTAACGAATATTTGACACTCGATGCCAATATATCCTGGTGGCTGCAGAAAAATATGGAGCTGATACTTGTTGGGAGAAATTTGGTTAATTCCAGCCACTTGGAGTATATTTCAGAATTTTTCACACCACCGACAGAAGTCGGACGCAGTGTATATGGAAAGCTTACCTACCATTTTTATATTTCTCAGTAGTTTTCAAGATGACACGAAAATCTCTCCCCATATTTCTTCTTATTTTGTCCATATGGATAGGTGTGCTTCCTATATCTACTGTCGATGCCCGAGCAGTTAATGGTGAGGTGGAATATAAAATCAAGGCCGCCTTTCTCTTGAATTTTGCCAAGTTTATCAATTGGCCAGAGGGGTCATTCGGCGACGAGGAACAATTATTCACAGTTTGTGTAATAGGCGAGAACCCTTTTGGTTCCGCTCTGTCGGCTATCGAATCACGAACCGTCGGTAACAAAAAAATTATTCTACGGTATGTTGATGATATGACGCAGGTGGCAGGTTGTCGTCTGCTCTTTATCAGCGAATCTGAAAAAAACAATCTTTCAAGCCTTCATGAGGCTCTTGCTGGTCAAACTATTATCACGGTGAGTGATATAAACGGGTTTGTCGGGTTCGGGGGTATAATTGAGTTTGTCACCAAAGACAGCAGGCTTACTTTTAAGATTAATCTGAGCGAGGCCCGGGAGCAAGGGTTGGGTATTGATTCTGCTCTTTTAAACCTGGCGCTGGAAGTTAAACGCTGAAATAATGAAAACCTGGTTTAAGCAACTGCCCGTCAGGCATAAGCTAAATACAATTATCCTGTTGTCCTGCAGCATGGCGTTATTGCTTACCACTGTAGTTTTTTTCGTCAGCCAGATTTATCTTGATCGTCGACAGTTGCGTGGGGAGCTACAGACTCTTTCCAGTGTGATCGCTGAAAATAGTCGTGCCGGTGTGGCTTTCCAGGATAGAACCACCCTGAAAACCATTCTGGCATCTCTTGCAGCCAAGCCGTCGATCGTTCAAGCAGCAATCTACTCCATGGACTTGGAAGTATTGGCTGAATACAATAATGCAGTCTTTAAGGGGCAGGTGCATATGGGTCTTTCTCCGAAGGATCAGCGCTTACGTCGTTTTCTGGTGCACCAGGATCATGTCTATGTCAGTGAACCCATTGTTTTGGACGGTGAACAGATCGGAACTCTGCTTATTCAAGTGAGTCTTGTAGAGGCACGTAATAACCTGCTGATACTCGGGGTCAGTATGGCCGGTATCATGATGTTTAGCCTGTTGGCAGCTATGCTGCTCTCCACTCGCTTTCTCAGGGTGATTATAACCCCGATTAATGCTCTTTCCGCGGCAATGAAACGCATTTCAAAGAAAAAACAGTATGATCTTCGCATTTCGGTAACAGGTAATGATGAGCTGGGACACCTGGCTACGGGGTTCAATGACATGTTGGACCAGATTCAGGAGCGTGATGCACATCTTGAAGAAAAAGTCGTCATGCGAACTAAGGATCTTGTGGAGGCAAAGGAGGCTGCCGAGGCGGTCAGTCGTGCCAAAAGTGAGTTTCTGGCCAATATGAGCCATGAGATCAGAACTCCCATGAATGGTGTTCTTGGTGTTGCCGATCTGTTGCTGCGGGCCAGTCTGTCTGAGGAATCCAGGAAATTTGTTCGCACTATCCGTGCTTCCGGGAAAGATTTACTCTATATAATTAATGATATCCTTGATTTCTCAAAGATTGAAGCCGGTCGACTCGAGCTTGAAAAGATCAACTTTGATCTGCGCGAACTGACTGATTCCATATATAACTTCTTTTCTCACAAGGTCAGTGAGAAGGGATTGAGCATGACCAGCCGGGTTGAGGATAAAATTCCGCAGATCGTCTATGGTGATCCGGCACGATTGCGCCAGATTCTTGTTAATCTCATAGGCAATGCAATAAAATTTACCGATTATGGCAGTGTGCATTTGCATGCCGGGCTTGTTGAATTAAAAGACCGAACATGTCTGTTATCGTTTGAAGTGCGCGACACCGGAATCGGCTTAAATGAAAACCAGGCGAAGGTAATTTTTGACACTTTTGCCCAGGCAGACTCCAGTACAACTAGAAAGTATGGAGGAACCGGTCTGGGTCTGACAATCTCACGGCAACTTGTTGAGATAATGGAGGGAGAGCTGGAAGTGGCAAGTGAGCTGAATGTAGGGAGTAGTTTTCAGTTTACAATTCGGCTGGAGGTTCCGGCAGATCAACAAATAGCTCTGGCAGAATATCGACAGGAACAGGACGAGCCGGAAACAGACATCTGCATGTATGATTGTCGGGTTTTACTTGCGGAGGACAACCCCACTAATCAGATTGTCGCCGAAGGGATGTTGGAACTGTTCGGTTGTGAGGTTTACCTTGTTGAAAATGGCAGGCAGGCAGTGGAGGCGGTTAAAAAAGATAGCTACGACATAATCTTCATGGATTGCCAGATGCCCGAACTCGATGGCTATAGTGCGACCGGTGAAATCAGAGAATTTGAGCAGTTGGCTGGAGTTGTCCGTACTCCGATAATAGCACTTACCGCCCATGCAATGAGTGGTGATCGGGAACGTTGCTTCACTGCTGGAATGGATGGCTACCTGAGTAAGCCTTTGTTTCAATATCAACTCCAGGTAATGATGAGTAAATGGGTATCAAAATTTGAACGGGATGTTGTGTCTGTTAAAGGGGCTGTGGAACCAGACAGGCCGACGGTTGATGGCATACACTTTGATGCTAGTTCATTACAAAATTATCAGGATATACAAACAAAAGATGGACCTGACATTGTTACCAAGATTGGTGAAAGTTATCTCGAAAATGCTCCAGTTCAGCTGCAGTCCATTAAGGACGCTGTTCATAGGCAGGACCCTGATGCACTATGGCAGGCTGCTCATACCATGAAATCAATGAACGCTTCCGTGGGAGCGATAAGAATGGCAGATATTTGCCATAACCTTGAGGTGAATGGCAGAGCAGGAAGTCTTGAGAACAGCGACCAGCTGTTTGCAGACCTTGAAGAGGCATTCCTGTACGTCAAAGATCAGGTGCATGCTATCCTGGCCAGGAATAGCAATTGACAGGAAAGAAATCTTTCACACTACCGGTAACTGCTGAATGTGCCATGTCGTTGTTTGAAAATGGTATTTATCAGAGCTAGTAGTCGCCTCCTTTGCTGCTATTCCCAGTCTGTTATGGAGGTCAGATCGGATAGGTTGCTTTGAGGCCGAGCGAGAAAATAGGTTTTATAGCCACTTGCTGCGACCAGACTGGCAAAAGGCATACTGAAACCCTGCTGTATAATAGCCGTACTGGCCACCTTGCTGCTCTCTGGTTGTGTCAGGTAAGAAGGATGCTGCATTGTTATCGAAGTGAGGAATAAAAATGCCCTCCTGTTCCAGAAGTTTTTGCGACGCCAGCAATATTGGCTTGGGACAGAGGGGAACGGGGGGGGAAGTAAAGCGGATTTTATTTTTTGCTGGCACAGCCCATGAGCCAGACAAGTTCCTGATTTGAGCGACTGACACTGTTGACTTTAACCTGAAATCCTGCCTCTTTCAATAGCACTGCCATGGTATCGGCATCTCTGTAATATGTTTTTTTACCAGCCAGTTTGATCCGATACTCCTCGAGTTTCCAGGATAATGATGGAACACCGTCTGGGCGGGTGACAAATCTGGCAAGTACAATACCCCTGTGGGCCATTCCCTGAAAACAGTTTGTGAAGAGTGTCTGTACGCTGAGGTCGTCGAGGTAGTGGAGCATATCCAGCAGCAGAACCAGGTCAGGAGCATGTGGGAGGACTGGGAGTTCCGGAGCGGCATTCTCCACAATCTGTCCTCTGTCTCCCATGGCCAGGGCTGCCACCCGGACTCGCTCATTGTCAGGATCAACGCCGTATATTTTCGCATTTGGGAAATATTCCAGGCACCAGCAGCCGGGAATTCCGTATCCGCAGCCAATGTCAAGGATGGTTGTGATTCGATCCTGTGCTCCATGCAACAATTCCGGCAGATCCGTGAACATCGGGTCGTACTGAAGTTTGAACCGGGCAAACATGCGGGGGTATGCCTCCATCAGGCGAAACCTGTCCCGTGTGTTATGGATGATATCCTGCTGAACTATTCGATTAGGAGATTCTTTTTTGAAATATATTTCAAGCAGGGGTGGTAGCAACAGAAAAGCACCCAGCAGTGAATAGCCTATTCCCAGCAGTGAGGTGATGCCGATTGAGCGCAGCAGGGAGTGGTCAGCCAGGCAGAGTACACCAAATCCGATGATGGTTGAGGAACCGGCCATAAAAACAGCCATGCGAACACGGCTGAAGGCGGGATGGGCAGAATCGCGGTAGCGCTGATGTGCCCTGACAAAGAAGATGGAGTAATCTATGCCCATGCCGAGGATGACAATGGAGAGCATGAGGCCGGGGATGTCCAGGGGATGACTAATGAGTTTCATGGTTCCAAGGGTACATACATAGGAGAAAAGGGGGGGGGTGAGGGTGATAAGGGCAAGCTGCCAACTGGCAAAAAAGAGCAGCAGCAGGGCAACGATACTCGTAGCAATGATCGCAAGCATGGTGAGGAAACTATTAAAGAGGATTTTCGCGAGCTTACTGGAAAAATAAGGACTGTCAAATATCTTTCCCTGAGCGCCATAGCTCTTATAAAAATCTTCACTGTTGTACTTTTTGCCGGGACTTATGTTTATAAACTGTATAAGCCTTCCTTCCTTCTCTGATATACCTAGGGGTTTGAAAAACTTTTCGGGAATATCTGTAGCCTTCGGGGTGAACCCGGGATCAAGGATTGTCAGGAAGTGATTAAATGCATCATTTCTGAATCCGTTCCTGCTGCTGCTCTTCATGAGATTCAGGCGAAGGTCATTTATCCTGTCATCGGTCCAGAATGCCTTCCAGTCGTCCAGGTTCTGCGCCGCTTGTTCCTCACCTGGGAAAACCATGGAAGCAGAAAATGCGGCATCGATTTTCCCGGCTGTCATATCTTTACTGAGTCTTCTAAGAATTCGATCGTTCTGCTGTTGAAGGGCAGCAATGGAGTTACCTTCAAGCATAAGGATAACCTTGTTTCCCATCTCTCCCCACACCTCAGTGAAGAGTTTGTCTGCTGCCATGGTCTCTTCACTCACCGTATTCATACTTTCAAGGCTGACGTTAATCTCAGGCCGGGCAAAAAAGAGCAGGACGCAGGCAAGGATAAAAGATGCTACTGCACCTGTTTTCCCTGTGGAGTAGAGTGCGTTCACCAGGCCCTGTAGGGGGAGTCTTCGGGTTCTGGAGGGTGGCGGCATGGAAGGGGTGAGGTAGGGGAAAATAAAATGGACAAAGAGGAAGGAAAAGAACACTCCCATGGCAGTAAACTGCCCCAGTTGTACAAAAATTGGAAATCCGCTGAAGGAGAGAGTGAGAAAGGCTCCACAGGTGGTGAGAACTGCAAGGATTCCAATGGCTCTGATCTCCCGTGAAGCATCTTTTCCCCTGGTTGTTTTGCTGCGGTCAAGGAAGAGCAGGTAGGCAATGCCATGGTCTACGGTTATGGAGATTATGGCACCGCCAAAGCCGAGTACCATGATGGAGATTGAGGAATGAAAGAGTGAGAAAAGCAGTAGGGAAACAGCGGTGCCGGCAAGGGCAGGAAGCAGCGAGAACAGTCCCAGCAGAGGACGGGGAAAGGCAATAAAAAGTAAGATTCCTATTCCTGCGGTGGAAAGCAGGAGTGCCAGATTGACGTCGTGGCGAATAATACGTTCGTTATCCAGTGCCGCCCGGTAGGCTCCCACGGGGGTGAGGGTGATTTCTGTGTTTGTGGCGCTGTTGTTGTATTGCTCTGCAAGACTTGCAGCAACATCGTTGAGAAGTTCAGATATCTGTCTGGCTGTCGCTGTGTTGGTCCCTGTGGTATCAGGTCTTGCCGTAACCAGCATGTGGCGTTTATCTGCTGAAAAAACAAAACCGTTGTGAATACTGGTGCCACTCACTGGGGCCAGCATTGCCATTCTGGCCATAACCGGTTCCATGAACCCAAGGGGATCATTTATAATAAATTTGCTTTGACCGATCCCTTCAAGGCTGCTCAGCTTCTGGTGGATGGATTTGAACCGCTTTTCAATAAACTGTTTATTCAGGCGAGGAGCGATGTCTTGTTTAAGCTGATTGGAGGAAAAGAGGAGAGGCAGGCTGGAGGTGACCTGGAGGGCTAGTTCCGGTATAAGGCTTGATATCTCGCTGGTACCCACATCTGTGAACAGGCCACTGTTTCTGAGCGCCTCTTCCAGCTCCTTGCCACAGGCCACCAGCAGGCGAGGATTTTTGGTGCCGGCTGATATATCAATCGCAATCTGATCCTGAATAGGATGGCTGCGGAAAATATCAAGGGCGTCTTTTATGATCTTTTCTTCAACTGGGAGAGAGCGTACAATGTCTGTATCGATGGAGAGACGAAAGATACCAGCTGCCGCGGTGCAGAAAATCAGGACAAAAACAGTGATGAGAAGGCGAATGTTAAACACGGTTGGATGTCGGCTCCGGGATTCAGGGATATGATGAGAAAAATATGCTGCCAGTTCAGCTGCTCAGTCTAACATGATAGGGACAGAAAAGAAAAGAGGTCGGTTTTATGAACTTACCCTATTTTAGTACGGCGGAGAGCGCAATAAGGATGAAAGTTACAAGATGCAGCAGGAGAATAATGATCTTATGTCTTTGAAAAAATTCATTTGCTCTCTGAATAAAAGGCAGTCCGCCGCAGAATCTTCTGATCCGGTCCAGTAAAATAGTCTTGTTGTCAGTGGCTGCACTGGATTGAAATGCAATCATGGGAGAGAGGGCAAAACCTTTTTTACACTGCTGCTGCAGCAGGTTGTCAAAAGGGATGCCGCTCCAGAGTTGATTACTGATATGGCGAGCAAAATCGTGATGAAGGCAGTAGGCGTGGGCGAGGCAGCGATAGTGAATGGCTACTACATTTTTATTTGTGGTTTTTGTTGATTTACTGCTGATAGCTCCAAGGAAAAAGGCTTCCCAGCGGAGGGTTCCTCCGAGGAACTGCAGAGCGTTGCTGAGTGGTTCCGGGTGAAAATTTTTTATGAGTATGTCATCCTCAAAGACAAGGATGTGTCTGGCTCCAGCTTCGAGTCCCTTTTTCAGGCAAAGGATGTGAGATTGGAAGATCCCCTGTTCTTGATTTGCGGGATGTTTCTGGACAATGACAAACTCTACCCTGTCCTCCAGGCCGCAGGCGGAAAACTGCTTTTTGGCTTCAGTTCTGCGGTCAATCCGAGTATCTATTGAAATACAGTAGATTTTGTCAAAAAATGACCAGGGACTGGAAGTGGGATTCGTTGGCATTATATTGAATTTCCGGGAGAAGTGCAGGTGCTGGTACAGGTTAAAAAAATAATCATAAAAATTGCATCCATTGACTTTGTCCGTACAGCTATAGAGGAAGAGGCGGATCTCTCTGCTTTTAAGGAAAAGCCCTCTCTGGAGGTCATTGCCGGTGTTTTCCTGATCGTTCTGAGCTCACTGCTCGGCTGGCCTACAGTTGCAGTTTCGGGAGTTTTGGCTGTAAAACTGGACGAACCACTTATTGCAGTAATTGGTGGTCCTCTTGTCTACGGTTTCTCTTATCTGGTCTTTTGGTTGGGCATGTATTTTTCCGGTGCCAGATATTCACTTATTTTCTTCCGCTGGCTCACCCGCGTCACAGTGGAAAAAATGCTGAGGTGGGCTGGTTATCAGGAGGTCTGATCATATTTGTGCCCATATTCCGCATTTTCGGGAGGCTGGATAACGTAATTACTATCAACTCTAACACACTAAAAAGGGCCAGGGAATAATACCCGCAAATGCCAACGGCCTTGGCGTTGGCATTTTCCTGCCATCAGCAGAAGGTGCCGACCTGCCTCATCCAGGCCCCCACCAGCTGTTTAAAAACGAACGAGAGCGGTTTTGATATCTATTCTGAAGTTTAGAGTTTCACGCACCAGTCCATCATCATGATGGAGGCGGATGATTTTCCGCTAAATTGTTCTCTGACTTAAAACCATAACGGTTTTCCATCGTGTTTTTATCTTTTGGCTGTGGCTTTTGCTCAACTGGTGGTCTGAATATTCGACACTTCGGCTTCCACCATGTCCTGATCCGAACATTGCTTGAAATCATTTGCAGGCCGAGACGTACATGACCTGCGGTAATCAGGTTTTCTTTTCTCCAGGGTGTCAGCTGCATTAAATCCTGCATCTGATCACTGCAATATGTTGCAAGTATCTGCAGTAACGCATAAGCGACTGACAATATCTGCGTCCAACGATGCAGAACCTGTCTGGATTGTTACCATGAGTTTTTTCAACCCTATCTGTTTTTCATCTGATTGAAGAGGTTCTCTGTGGACCATCTCTTTGCGTAGTAGATGAATATTTGCTGGGGCATTAAGCAGCACAGCGTTGACAGGATCAAACGTTGCTTTTAAATTGCCATTTTTATCATCGAACCGCAAACAAAACGACTCTAACCTTGCGCCCTTTTATGAATCTGGCAAGGCAAATTGCACTTCGATAACGAACCCATAGCCATTTGCTATAGATAAAGACATGTTCATGAGTTTCAAGTAATGCCGCAACAACTTCGGGAGTGAACTTATTACCATATTTTCGTGGTCGTCTTCTCTCACCTGTTACAATGGGAATTTCATATAGCGCCGTGTCGTATCGCACCTAACCAATAGCATGAAAGTCGAGACTTAGTATATTCTCAATATACGGCTATATCATGAACCAGTTGTCTACAAGGAAAATAACCCTTTGTCCGGCAAAGACTGGTGCGATAACACGAAGTAACAAGTTTGCAGCATCGAGTTTTGGTTTGTTCCGGTGTTGATGATGAATTGTACTTCCGGGTGCTTTCTTTGAACACCGGTAGATGAAAGTGTCATCAAACAGAAAAAACCAGGTCGGTTGTGGAAAAACAGCAATCATTAATCTGGCCAGATGACCTCCCAACGCAATGCACGATCATTTATCATGCTGCAGCTACGGACAGGGTTGATGGCAAACCAGGCTTCTGTAACGAAACTAACCTGAGTGGTTACCTTAGCACCTTTTTGGCTGAGAAAGCGCGCCTACCGCTATTGTGTTGTTGCGTTAATATGTTGTTAATGTTCTGTTGATTTTTAGATTTGTTTTAGTTGATGTGGTCTGATTCCAGATCGCAGGCTATGTCAATGTGAAACTCCAGAATCCAAATTCCCGTAAGATACTAATGTACACAAAAAACACCAGAATAATCGCTGTCTAATAATTTTTTTGGTTGGATGAAAAATGCTGAGGCCTGGAAAAGGCTGAGTGGCTTCTTGCACAATATCCCTGGAAAAACCGATTGACAAGGAACTGTATAAAATATCTGAGATGAAGAATATGGTGTTCCAGAATCAATGGATAATGTTTATCTTGCATTATACATACGACGTATATGGACATTCTCTGAAATATCCTCATGTCAGAAAGAATTCATCTACTCATCAAACAATAATTTTAACATACTAAAGTTTCTTGATTCTTTATTGTTTTGTCGGTAGGTTAGTTATATGGGTGATTGGTAAAACCTGCATCTCGGTAAGCATCAATGATTTAAGTATCCCTAGTGCAATAGATAATTATTCATAAATGGGTACTACAGAGATAAACAAGATGGCGTCGCGCTGCGCGCGACGCCATCGGCCCGAGCTGAGCGGAAACCGCTCCAACGCCATGATGGCTGACTTCTTTTAATGAACAATGGTGGGCAAA
>Ga0256840_1000567_pt1 | contig 37482 bp, 37 predicted proteins | sample 355202metaG_FD_185969 | JGI IMG/M metagenome (GOLD analysis project Ga0256840, IMG submission 185969) | Hydrothermal vent microbial communities from Mid Atlantic Ridge, Atlantic Ocean - 355-202 | ecosystem: Environmental > Aquatic > Marine > Hydrothermal vents | place: Atlantic Ocean: Mid...
ACTGCCTAGGTCATGGTCTTCAAGATGATGTAATCTACTCTCATCAAAAAATGGCTTTTGGTGTTGGTGAAAAAGAGGTTGAATTTTTGCTTCACCGCTATGAAGAGTTTAACCAACTTTTCCCTTACCTTGAAGTGTGGGACAAAGAAAAGCTCAAAGAGATAGAACCTCGTCTCGTTTATGATGCTAACGGAGATGAAAGACCTGAGGAGATAGTTGGAGTTGGTACTCGTGATCAATGGACTACTGTTGATTTTCAAAAATTATCTAAACATTTTATAGAAGAAGCAAAAAAACAAACAGATGTTGAGATAGAACTCTTTTTAAATACGCAAGTAACAGACATAGAACGTTCTGCTAAACGGGGCTATATAGTTAAAAGTGCAAAAGGCAACTTTTATGCTGACTTTGTAGCTACAGATGCAGGGGCACATTCACTCTTTTTAGCACACCGTATGGGCTTTGGTCACAACCTAGGTTGTCTCCCTGTAGCTGGTAGTTTTTACATGACAAATCAAAAAATACTTAACGGAAAAGTATATATGATACAAAACCCTAAACTCCCTTTTGCTGCATTGCATGGTGACCCAGATATCTTAGCAGATGGAAACACTCGCTTTGGACCCACTGCACTTGTTATGCCTTACTTAGAGCGTTTTAAACCTGGCACATATATGGACTTTTGGAAAACTCTTCGTTTTGATATGAACATAGTTAAAGCCTTATGGAAGCTCCTCAAAGAGAGTGATATTCGCAACTACTTAATGACAAACTTTTTATATGAAGTACCTGTTTTAAACAAATATCTCTTCTTAAAAGCTGCGAGAAAAATTGTCCCAGGTCTTAAAATGGATGAGTTTGAATACGCAGATGGTTTTGGAGGTGTACGCCCTCAAGTGCTCAATAAAGATGAGCAAAAGCTTATGTTAGGTGAGGCTTCCATCTTTACAGGTGAAGGTCTTATCTTTAACATGACACCTTCCCCTGGTGCTACTTCATGTCTTGGAAATGCTGAACGCGATGTAAAATACATCTGTAAATACTTAGGCAAAGAGTTTGACCAAGATCACTTCAACGATGAACTGACAGAGGGTGAGTACTGTGTACTTCCTGAACCTATAGAGTCACAAAAAGCTGTGGTAAATCTCATACGTGCAGAGATAGCTCGTACACATGAAAAATATATGCAAGACACCGTTCATGGAGAACCAGATAAAGAGTTTTGGGATAAACCACACTCTAAAATAAATTAATTTAGTCTATAAAAAGCTCTTATTTGATAGAATACCACTATCAAATTAAAGGGCATATATATAATGAGCGAAAGAAAAGATTTTTTACGAACCATAGTTGAAGAGGACTTAAAATCAGGCAAATGTAAAGAGGTTGTCACAAGGTTTCCACCTGAGCCAAATGGCTTTCCACATATTGGTCATGCTAAGTCTATTGCTATAAACTTTGGTATTGCTCGTGATTATAATGGTTACTGTAACCTTAGGATGGATGACACCAACCCAACAAAAGAAGATACCAAATATGCCCAAGCTCTTGAAGATGCAGTGAAGTGGCTTGGTTTTGAGTGGAAAGGGGATGTTCGTCATACTTCTGATTATTTTCATCAAATTTATGACTATGCTATACAACTCATCAAAATGGGTAAGGCTTATGTAGATAGCCTCCAAGAAGATGAAATCCGTGAATATAGAGGTACAGTAACAGAGGCAGGAAAGCGTAGTAAATATGCAAACCGTAGTATAGAAGAAAATCTTGAACTTTTTGAGCGTATGAAAAAGGGTGAATTTAAAGATGGGGAGCATATACTAAGAGCCAAGATTGATATGTCAGCTGCAAATATGAAGATGCGTGATCCACTTATGTATCGTATCCGTCATGCTGAGCATTTTCGAGCAGGAGATGAGTGGTGTGTCTACCCGATGTACGATTTCGCCCACTGTTTATCTGACTACATTGAGGGCGTTTCACACTCTATTTGTACGCTTGAGTTTGAAAACAACCGTGACATCTACAACTGGGTTTTAGAGACGCTAAACCTTACCCCTCCGAGACCTTACCAACATGAGTTTGCAAGACTTGGCATAAACTATACAGTTATGAGCAAACGAAAACTTTTAGAGTTAGTTGAGTCTAAGGTAGTAAGCGGTTGGGACGACCCGCGTTTACCTACCATTGCTGGGTATAAAAGAAGAGGTTACACCCCAGAATCAATACTCACTTTTTGTGACCAAATAGGCATAGCAAAAGCAAACTCTATGGTAGATGTCTCGCAACTTGAATTTTGTATACGAGATGATTTAAATCCTAAAGTCCCTCGTGTTATGTGTGTACTAGAGCCTTTAAAAATCACTATAACCAACTATGATGCTAAGGAAGATATAGACGCATCATACTACCCACACGATGTGCCAAAAGAGGGTTCAAGAAAGCTCCCTTTTTCTTCTGAAATCTACATAGAGCGTGATGACTTTATGGAGGATGCTCCAAAAGATTATTTTCGACTTACACCCACACAATCAGTAAGACTTAAACATGCCTACATCATCACTTGTAAAGAGATTATCAAAGATGATGAGGGAAATATCATAGAGATAAAAGCAGAGTATTCAGCTGAGTCTAAAAGTGGCTCAGACACAAGTGGTATCAAAGTTAAAAGTGCAATCCACTGGGTTGATGCTAAGGAATCAAAAGAGGTTGAAGTAAGAGTTTATGACAGACTTTTCTCTGTTGAAGCACCAGCAGATGAACAAGACCTCAACCCTAACTCCTTAAAAGTCATAAAAAATGCACGTATAGAGCCTGCTGTGATTGAGCAAAAGCCAGATGTGAGATTTCAGTTTGAGAGACAAGGTTACTTCTATGCTGACCCTATAGACTACAGTGATGCTAAACCAGTTTTCAACAAAATAGTAGGACTTAAAGGTTCTTGGGATAAAAAAACAAAACAAAATGAGCCAACAACAAAACCTCAAGTCAAAAAAGAGCAGATTGATGGTGAAGTAGTAGCTATGACTGCCTCAGAGCAAGCACTCTTTCAAAGATATACTGACACTCTTAAACTCAACAGCGAAGTAGCAAATACTCTCGCTCGTGATGCACAACTTTCATCCTTTTATGAAGAAGCTTTATCTACTTTAAACAGTCCCATAAGTTTAGCAAACATAGTAACAAATGAAGTTGCAAGAGAACTCAAACAGATGCAAGTAAACGAGTTAAAATTCAATCCAAGTCAGATAGCTGAGCTTGTTAGCATCATAGATGATGGAACCATCTCAAACAAAATCGCAAAACAAGTGTTTGAAGAGATGCTAACATCAGGTAAAAGTCCAAATAAGATAGTTCAAGAGAAAGGACTAGTACAAATAAGCGACCCAGATGTTATCGCACCTATTATCGATGATATAATCGCTAAAAATCCTGATAATGTATCAAAATTCAAAGCAGGAAATACAAAACTGCTAGGCTTTTTTGTAGGACAAGTCCTTAAAAGTACAGGTGGAAAAGCTAATCCACAAGTTGTCAATAAACTTGTTGCACAAAAGTTACAATAAGAAAAATAAATCTCAAAAAACATATAACCCCTTTTTAAACTACTCTTAGATATAATTCGCGAATTAATTCATATCTAAGGGCTTACACACATGGTAACAGTTCAAAATCTCATTATGCGCTTTGGAAACAGAGTATTGTTTCAAGACATAAACCTCAAACTTGACCGTCATAAACGCTACGGGCTCATCGGTGCAAACGGTGCTGGTAAAACTACCTTTTTAAAAATTTTAAGTGGTGAAATCGAGGAATACGAGGGGGATGTTATTATCCCAAAATCAAACAGAGTTGGAGTCCTTGGTCAAAATCAATTTGCTTACGAGGAGTACACCATCATGGATGCTGTTCTTTTTGGAAATAAAAGACTCTATGATGCTATTAAAGAAAAAGAAGACTTATATGCAAATGGCGACTTTGAAGATGATGCTGTAAACAACCGTTTAGCTGAACTTGAAGTTATAAGTGTTGAAGAAGATCCAACGTATGAATATGAAGTAAAAATCGGAAAAATACTTGAAAATGTAGGGATCCCAGCAAGTGATCACTATAACCTTATGAGTTCACTTGATAGTGCTGATAAATTCAAAGTTTTACTAGCACAGGTACTCTTTCCTAAACCTGATGTTTTATTTCTTGATGAACCTACCAATAACCTCGATATCGAAACTATCTCTTGGCTAGAAAATGAACTTAAACGCCATGAGGGTACTATGGTAGTAATCTCACACGATAGACACTTTTTAAATGCTGTTGTTACTAACATACTTGATGTTGATTACCAAAAAATTCGTGAATTTACTGGTAATTATGACGACTGGTATATAGCAGCCAATGTGCTTGCAAAACAACTAGAACTTGATAATGCAAAACAACTTAAAGAAAAAGATGAACTAGAAGCTTTTGTGAGAAGATTTTCTGCCAATGCTTCTAAAGCAAAACAAGCGACTTCTAGACAAAGAAAACTAGACAAGATGGAGTTAGAAGACATAAAACCATCATCTCGTCGTGACCCATCTATTGTATTTAAAGCAAAAAGAAACATGGGTGATGAAGCACTTGATATTATCAACATCTCTCATTCTTATGGTGACAATGAAGTGCTTAAAGATATCACTTTAAAATTTGAGCCAGATGAAAAAGTTGCACTTATCGGTGGCAATGGTGTTGGAAAAACTACCCTCCTTAAAATCATTATAGAAGAGATAAAACCTGATGAGGGTGAAGTTAAATGGGGAGCTACTATAGAACAGAGTTATTTTCCACAAGATACTGCTGATACTATTAGTGGGAAGGGTACTCTTTATGACTGGTTACGTGGACACGACCCTAAACGTGATATAGCTGAGATAAGAAACTGTCTTGGTCGTATGCTTTTTAATGGCGAACAACAAGAGAAGTCTGTTGAGTCTATCTCAGGTGGAGAAAAACACCGTATGATGCTAAGTAAACTCATGCTAGAAAATGGAAACTTTTTGGTTTTAGATGAGCCATCAAATCACCTTGACCTTGAGGCTATCGTAGCACTTGGTGAAGCACTTCATAACTTCAAAGGCAATGTTATCTGTGTATCTCACGATAGAGAGTTACTTGACGCTTATGCAACTCGTATTATCGAACTCCAAGCTGATGGAAGCCTCATAGACTTCAAAGGAACTTACGAAGAGTTCGCAGAAGCTAGGACTAAAGGCGAAATCTAATGCCTAAGTATATAGACTTTCTTGGTTTAGGGATTGCAGGTAATTTTGCACTGCATCTTGACCAAGCTGGTGAGGCTGAGGATTTTAAAGATATCATCACCGCAGATGAAGCAGCCCCAAAAGGGATGTTCCCTTTTTATCTACCATGTGACAAGCATGATGCTAAGAGTATGCTTAGTACTTACCCTCTTGATGCTAAGAAAATAAAACTACCACAAAAAGATGTAAATATTCAAGCGGAGCCCGAAGTTGGGCTTATCTGTAATCTTGAGTATGATGATGCTAAAAAAATATCTAAAATAACACCTACGCACTTTGGCGCCTATAACGACTGTTCCATCAGAGTTAAAGGTGCAAGTAAAATAAGCGATAAAAAAAACTGGGGTATATCTTCTAAAGGTATTTCAGATACTTTATTTAAGATAGATAAATTTGAAATTGGTGGCATTATGGACAGTTTTTCTATAGCTTCTTTTTTACGCCGTGATGGTAAAGTTCATGCATATGGAGAAGATGTAGAGCTAAATGGATACAGTTATTTTTACTCGCAACTCATTCATTGGATACTCAACCAAGTAAATACACAAAAAGATTTTGGTCCACTAGAACCTATCCTTTCCTATATAAAGGATTGTAACTACCCGAGTAAAGCCATCATCTCTATCGGTGCTACACGTTATACTCCTTACGGAGAGAGTACATTTTTAGATGCTGGGGATGAAGTGATTATTGCTGTATATAACCATGAAATAAGTTCCCTTAAAGAGGTACTGGGTTCTATTGAAAGTTCATCTTACGATAATACTAAAATGAGTGTACTTACTCAAAAAGTACTCTAAAGTGAGCAGAGGAAAGAAATTAGACCTTTTTATCGGTGCAGATATACAAGAGGGTTGGAATAAGATTGATTCAACCCGTAAGTCTGTTCTTGCAAATGAAGATATTGCTCCGCAGAAACATCAACTTTTTTTTTCAAAAGAAAAAAGAAAAGGTAAGGTGGTCACCTTAGTCGGTGAATTTCATCTCCAAGATAATGAGGCTAAAAAGATTTTAAAAACACTAAAGAAAAAATTAGGATGCGGGGGAACTTATAAAGATAATTTCATGGAGTTTCAGGGTGAACTTAAAGAAAAACTTCGTCCACTCTTAGTAAGTGAATGTTTTGGATTTAAACCAAAACACTAAGCCTCATTAAGAACATCTTCTATATCTTGAGAGAGCATTATCCCTTCTATATGCAGTAAAGTAGTACTTGCATCTTTCATAATTATGGTAGTAGGGACTTGCACGACGCCATATCGTTCAGCTGTAAAATCACACTCCGCACAGTCTATAGCAAGAACAGAAACATTTTCATTATCATCATCAACATCTTCAAGTTCCATATCAAGTGCCATACATGCATCACAAAATTCTGTATAAAACTTTAAAATAACTGTTTGACCTTTTGAAAACTCTTCATTTAAAAGCTCATTAAAACTACTATCTTCTACATCTATATATGCCATATATACCCTTTTTTTATATTTAAGCTACTAGCTCTTTAGCATCACTTACGTCTGTAGTGATAATAAACCTATCTCTACCACTCTTCTTAGCATCATACAACATCTCATCTGCTCGTGTTATTAGCAACTCTTCATCAAGTGCATCATCAGCTACACAACAAACTACACCTATAGATATAGTAACAAAAGCATTCACGCTTGAACTCTTATGAGCTATCGCTTTAGACCTTACATCATCACAAATTTTTTGTGCAACTTTAGCACTATTTTTTTCATCAGTATCTGAAAGTATCACCCCAAACTCTTCACCACCAAGTCTAAATACATAATCACTTGGACGTTTTAGTAACTCTTTTAAAGCCTTTGCAACACTTATAAGTGCCTTATCACCTTCTATATGTCCATAGGTATCATTATACTGTTTAAAAAAGTCTATATCCAACATCATAAAGGTTATAAACTTACGCTCTCTTTTTGCACGTTTAAGCTCTTTGTCATACACAAAGTTAAAATAACGTCTATTATGTAAAGAGGTAAGCGAATCAGTGTAAGAAACATTTTCTAGTTTTTTATTCGCGCGCTTGAGTTTTTTTGTTGCTACTTCAAGTTTTGTTTGATCATTTTGAATACTCTTAAATACATAAAAAGATATGATGAGGACTCCAAGTATAATCGTAACAAGGACTAAGCCAACTTCTCTCATAATAGAGTCATAAGTGACTAAAAACTTTTTACGTTCATACATAGCAATTTCTACTTCATATTTTATAAGTTTTTTGATTGTTTTATGTATGTATGCAACATTCTCTTCTAATACTTTGATTGACAAGTTCTCTAAAGAGCCTTCTTTTTGTTCATTTAACTTTAAAATGTTTAAAAAATAATCATTTATAGAATTTATCTCAACAGCTACATATCCAACATATTGCAACTCTTCATTACGCTTAAAGTGCTCTTCGTAACTATTCCATTGTCTATTTATTTTATCTATAGAGGTTCTTATTTGTAAGCTTATTTCTTGAGATGAAATTTCGTTTGATTTAGCCTTATAAACTACGTTAACTAAGCTGCCATGGTAGGTTTGAAGTATTTCATTGAGTTCAGTTACAGGGACTAAGGAACCAAAATAGAGTGAGTCTAAATTTTTCTTCATAGCACCTATATTGACGGCACCCATAACACCAACAGTAATGAGTCCACTTGTCACTAGCATAAATAGAAAAAATAATTTACTTCTAAGTTTCAGTGCTTCAATAAATTTCATACTTTAATCAAAGCAAAAGTCATACCATTTTTATAATCTTTATTTATATATACATTAAGTTTAACAAAGGCTCAAATATGATAAGATAAACTAAATTAAACAATCAAGTAGAGAACTATAATAACAGATGCCGAACTTAGATTTTCAAATTCATAAATTATCTTTTTTTTCCTCTTTAGACCATCATCAACTCAACAATATTGCTAAAATTTCTGTCATTAAAAAATATCCAAAAGACTCAATTTTATACTATGAAAACGATACCTCACAAAAAGTATTTTTTTTAATAGAAGGATTACTAAAAGTTTATAAGATAGATAAATATGATAATGAAATATTCTTGTACCATATTTATGAAGACAGTATGATATCTGAACTTACAACCATAAATGACAACTCAATCCAATGCTTTTCAAATGCTGAATTTACAGAAGATAGTGTAGTTTTAGAAGTTGATTTTGATGCTTTCAAAGAAGTTTTTTTATCTCAAAATATTCTTAACAGTGAGTTTATTAATGAAATTTTAAAAAAAACATCGCAACTTCATTGTGTAGTTAATCGTGAGTTAGTCTTTGACGCTACTGCAAAAGTTGCCTTTATGTTATGGGATGATTTAGAAATTTTCAACTCTAAAAAACGTCAAGAAGTTTCTTTCATGCTTCACATTCAGCCAGAAACTCTCTCGCGTGTACTAAAAAAACTCTCAAGAAATGGAACCATTGAGATAAAAAATTCTCATATTACTGTACTCAATAAAGAATCTCTAAAAAAGATATATAGAGGGGAAGAATAATGGCAAAAGTTACAAGTATTAGCACCAAAATTAAACTACTGGGTTTTTTACTCATCATACTCATCATAGGGATTGTTTCAACAACTATTTACCTTAATAACCAAACATCCAAAGATGCTTTAGTCGTAAACATTGTAGGAAAACAAAGAATGTTAACTCAAAAAATGGCTAAAAATATTTTTTATACTTACTATACAAAATCTTATGATTTTTATGAACTTAACTCTGCAGTAGATGAGTTCATAAAAGGATTAGATATTCTTCAGCATGGAGATAAACAAAGAGGTATATACTCGGTCCCTTCTCCAAAAATAAACTTTCAATTAATGGATGTAAAAAAACAATGGAAAGAGTATCTTGGATATATTCAAAATTATAAAATACTTGTTATACAAGAAAAGACTCCACAAAGAGACATAGCACTTGATATAGTTGTACAAGAAATTTATAAAAGCAACTCTACTTTATTAAACAATGTAGACAAGCTAGTAACAATGTATACAGATAATTCTGAAGAAAAAATATATAACATTACAATAGCACAATACATATCAATCTTTATATTTTTAATTATATTTATATATTCATTACTTCAATTACGCTCTATTGAAGCTCATGTTGACTCTTTTATGTTTTATTCAAAAAAAATCATTAATAGTGAAGACATTTCTAAACTTAAACCTATGGAGCTTGTTGAAGAGAGTGAGGTAGAAATTGTAGAGGTTGGTAACACTATAAACTGTTTTATAGATAAACTCAACTCTGCGATGGACTACTCAAACAATGCCCTACTCCAATCTCAAAGTGCCTCTGTAAAACTAGAAGAATTAACTGACGAGTTTGATTCTATCATTGATGAGATAAGTGATTCTTCCCTATCTGTCGAGCATCTAAGCAACTCAGAAGATATGATGATAGAATCAACCGAGGAGTTAATTAACTCTACTAAAAAACTGCAAAAACTAAAACTTGAACTTCAAGAACTTACAAAATCTTGCCAACCAAAAGCATAGCTTAACTCCACCTTATATATAAACTTTAATTACTTGACATGGGTCAAAGTAATTAAATATAGATACAGATAATATATGCACTGTTAAAGGACACATTAACAAAAAATTTATCTAAACAGGAGAGAATATGTCACTTTCGAGAAGAGAATTTCTTAAAAGTTCAGCGGCGGCGTCTGCAGCAGCGGCTATTGGTATGAGTGTACCAGCAGAGCTAGAAGCAGCGGCGAATACAGCTGAAGGCGGATGGCGTTGGGATAAGGCGGCTTGTCGTTTCTGTGGTACTGGTTGTGGTATCATGATGGCAACAAAAAATGGTAAGATAGTTGCAGTCAAGGGTGACCCTGCTGCACCGGTAAATCGTGGTCTTAACTGTATTAAAGGTTACTTTAATGCTAAGATTATGTATGGAGCGGATAGACTTACTAAGCCTTTACTACGTGTGGATGCAAATGGTAATTTTGATAAAAAAGGTAAGTTTTCTGAGGTTTCTTGGGAACGTGCTTTTGATGAGATGGAATTAAACATCAAAAAAGCTTTAAAAGTTAGTGGACCTGAAGGTGTTGGTGTCTTCGCATCTGGTCAATACACTATCATGGAAGGTTATGCTGCTCAAAAAGTTATGAAGGCAGGTTTTCGTTCTAATGCAATCGACCCTAATGCTCGTCACTGTATGGCATCTGCGGTTGTTGGTTTCTATCAAACATTTGGTGTTGATGAACCATCTGGTTGCTATGATGATATCGAACTTACTGATACTGTTGTATCTTGGGGTTCAAACATGGCAGAGATGCACCCAATCCTTTGGTCTCGTGTAACTGATAGAAAATTATCAGACCCCGAGCGTGTAAAAGTTATATCTATTCAAACTTATACTCACAGAACTTCAGATTTAGCTGATACTGAAATTATATTTTCACCAAACACTGATACAGCACTTTGGAACTACGTAGCACGTGAAATCGTTATGCGTGATGATGCTGAAAAAATAATTGATTGGAATTTCGTTAAGAAACATATGATATTTGCAGCTGGTCCAGTTAACATCGGTTATGGTATGAGAAGAAATACTGATAAATCTATCAAAGAAGGTAAGTACACTGATTTAGAAATGGAAACAATTTCTAAAGAGATGAAAACTACTGTATCTGCAAAAGAGGGTCCAGCTTTAGAGCCATTTGGTTACAAAGAAGGCGATACTATGACTCACAAAGGTGGGACACTAGGTCACTGGGAAATCTCTTTTGAAGAGTACAAAAAATCTTTAGAGCCATATACATTAGATTATACTGCGAAAATCGTTAAAGGTGATCCAGATGAGTCAATTGAAAGCTTCAAAAAGAAACTTCAAGAGTTAGCTAATCTTTACATTGAAAAAGATAGAAAAGTTGTGTCTTTTTGGACTATGGGTATGAATCAACATACACGTGGTACTTGGACAAATACTCTAGCTTACAATGTTCACTTTATGCTAAATAAACAAGCACGTCCAGGTTCGGGAGCATTCTCATTAACTGGTCAACCTTCAGCTTGTGGTACTGCTCGTGAAGTTGGTACATTTACACACCGTCTTCCAGCGGATATGATGGTTAAAAACCCTAAGCACCGTGCAATTGCGGAGAAAAAATGGATGATTCCTGCTGGGACTCTTAATGGTGTTGGTAAACAACATATTATGAAAATTCACCGTGATATCGAAGATGGTCTTATTAAGTTTGCATGGGTAAACGTATGTAATCCTTACCAAGATTCAGCTTCAGCTACACACTGGATTAAAGCAGCTCGCGAGATGGATAACTTCATCGTAACTTCTGATGGGTACCCAGGTATCTCAGCTAAAGTTTCAGATTTAATCCTTCCAACTGCGATGATATATGAAAAATGGGGAGCTTACGGAAATGCTGAACGTCGTACTCAACACTGGAGACAACAAGTTCTACCAGTAGGTGATTCAATGAGTGATACTTGGCAATGGATGGAGTTATCTAAACGTTTTAAAATTTCTGAAGTATGGGGTGCATATGCGCCATCAGGACCAAGAAAAAAAGCACTACCTGATGTTCTAGAAAAAGCTTATGCAATGGGTTATAACAAAGATACTACACTATTTGAAGTATTATTTGCTAATAAAGTAGCTACAACTTATAAACTAGACCAAAAAGATCCTATCCAAACTGGTTATGACAACTCAGAGGGTTATGGAGATAGCCGTAATGTAGTTGGATCAGATGGGAAAGTATTTAATGGTTATGGTTTCTTCATCCAAAAATATCTTTGGGAAGAGTATGCTGCATTTACACGTGGACATGGTCATGACCTTGCACCATTTAATATGTATCACAAAGTTCGTGGACTTAAATGGCCAGTTGTTGATGGTAAAGAAACAGCATGGAGATTTAATGCTAAGTATGACCCGTATGCAGCCAAAGCTACAAACAATGGTGAAACAGGTGAGTTTGCATTCTACGGAACACTTGCTAAAGCACTTCAAAGTGGTACACTAGGTGGAAAAGATAAGTCAAGTAAAAAAGTTAGTCTTAAAAATAAAGCTAAAATCTTTGCTCGTCCTTACATGGATCCTCCAGAAATGCCAGATGCTAAATACGACACATGGTTATGTACAGGTCGTGTACTAGAGCACTGGCACTCAGGAACTATGACTATGCGTGTACCTGAACTTTTCCGTGCAGTACCAGAAGCATTATGTTATATGCACCCTGAAGATGCTAAGAAAAAAGGTCTTAAACAAGGTGGTCTTGCGTGGGTTGAATCTCGTCGTGGTAAAGTTAAAGCTAGAGTTGAAACTCGTGGTAGAAATAGACCAGCTCGTGGTTTAGTATTTGTTCCATGGTTCGACGAAAAAGTATTTATCAATAAAGTATGTTTAGATGCGACATGTCCAATGTCAAAACAAACAGACTTCAAAAAATGTGCAGTTAAAATTTATAAAGCGTAAATAGAAAGAATTTAAAATGATTAGTGATAGAAGAAAATTTATCTTAAATACGGCTAGAGCTGTTGGTATAACAGCTATAGGTGGTTTCGTTTGGAGTGCTTATGTGGAAGAAGCTATCGCTTCTCCACTAACACTTCGACCGCCTGGTGCACTTGTTGAAGATGACTTTTTAAAAGCATGTATTAAGTGTGGACTATGCGTTGAAGCTTGTCCGTACGATACACTATTACTGTCAAAACCAGGTGATAATAAACCTTTAGGGACTCCTTATTTTGTCCCTAGAGATATACCTTGTTATATGTGTCCAGATATCCCTTGTGTACCAGTTTGTCCAACTGGCGCACTAGATGAATCTAGTGTTACAACTGATGGCGAGTTAGATATTAATATCGCCGAGATGGGTGTCGCAGTCGTTGATGCTCATAGTTGTATAGCTTTTTGGGGAATTCAATGTGATGCATGTTATAGAGCTTGTCCATTACTAGGCGAAGCTATTAAAATTGAGTATTCACAAAATAAGCGAACAGGGAAACACGCTTATCGTATACCAGTTATTGATGCTGACGCATGTACAGGATGTGGACTTTGTGAAAAAGCTTGTGTAACTGAAAAAGCAGCTGTAGCTATACTACCTACGCAGGTAGCCTTAGGAAAAGTTGGTGATTACTATATCAAAGGTTGGGATAAAGAAGATGAAAAGCGTCTTGAAAATGCGCATGAAATCAAATCAACTACCGATATTAGCAAAAGAAGTGCGATGGATAGTTTAAATGATTCAGAGGATTTATATTAATGAATACCTTATGGAATAATTACCGCTATTTAATATTAAGAAGACTTTCACAAGTCGGTATTTTAGTTCTTTATTTTGGAGCGAATGCTTGGGGATGGAATATATTACTTGGTAATTTATCTTCATCAAATCTGTTAGGTATAGTCCCACTTAGTGACCCATATGCAGCATTACAAATGTTTGCAGCAGGTGCTGTCATTGCGGGAGACTTGCTAATAGGAGCGATAATTGTAGCTTTCTTTTACTTCTTAGTAGGTGGAAGAGCATTTTGTTCGTGGGTTTGTCCCATCAACATGGTTACAGACTTTGCAGGCTGGTTACGTTCCAAACTAGAAGTTGGAAAGATGCAAGCAAAACAACCTGCATCACGAAATATAAGATACTGGGTTTTAGCTCTTAGTTTGATACTCTCAACTATGTTAGGAGTAGCTGCTTTTGAATTTATAAGTCCAATATCAATGGTTCACAGGGGTATAGTATTTGGTTTAGGATTTGGATGGGCTGCTGTGCTTATCATTTTCCTTTTCGATCTGTTTGTGCTTAAACATGGTTGGTGTGGTCATATCTGTCCACTTGGTGGGTTTTACTCACTTGTTGGTAAGTATAGCCTACTAAGAGTTTGGCATGATAAAGATAATTGTACTGAGTGCATGAAGTGTAAAGCTGTATGTCCAGAACGGCAAGTACTCCATATGGTAGCGGTGAATAGTGAAACGGTACTATCAGGTGAATGTACAAACTGTGGAAGATGTATAGAAGTATGCGATGATGATGCTTTAGGTTTTTCTCTAAGAGGTTATGCAGAGAAAAATTTAGCTAAAAACAAAAAAATGGGAGAAAATCAATGAAAACAATAAGTAAGATAACAATTGGGTTAACTGCTGCATTACTACTATTTAGTGGTTGTGGTAGTGATAGTGCTGCTCCATCGAGTAGTGCTAAAGTTGCTCCAACAATTTCGGAGGAGTCTTTAGGTCTAAGAAAAACTGACCTTTATTCTGAAAAAAGTGATACAACTGGTATGCAAACTAACTACTCTAAAGAGTATGCTGGTGGAAGCCACAAAATCAAGCGTGCTTTTCAAGATGCACCACCAATGATTCCACATGATACTGATGGTATGCTACCAATCAAAATTGGTGCAAATCAATGTACAGGGTGTCACATGCCAGAAGTAGCAGCAAGTATGGGTGCTACTCCAATTCCAAAGTCACACTTTACAAACTTTAGACCTAAAGGTGGGTTTACTGATGGTAAATTTCACCAAGGTGTAGATAACTACAAAAATGAAGTAGCTATTAAAGAGACTAATCACCTTCAAGGTGCAAGATTTAACTGTTCTCAGTGTCATGCTCCACAAACACAAGGTGATTTAGCTGTAGCAAATACATTTGAAGCAGCTTATACTGAAAAAGATGGTGCTTCAAAAAGTTCATGGAACGGTAAGAAGTATACTGAATCTTTAGATACTGTTAAAGGTGGCGATAACTTCGTTACTGATGCTGATGTTGCAAATGCAAACTCACCAGCTGGTGTTAGTCCTTGGACTAAACACTAAGGTTGATATAGTTTGAATAGAAGAGAGCTTTTTTCCTCTTTTGGTGCTTCACTTAAAGATGAAGCCCAAAAAAGTAATAATTCATTTTTAAGACCTCCATATTTTAAAGATGAAGCTCTTTTTCACAAACAGTGTCCAGATTGTGAAAACAAATGTGACACTGTTTGTGAAGAAGAGATCATTAAAATTGCCAAAGATGGTTCACCCTATATTGTGTTTGGTGCTAGTGGCTGTACATTTTGCGATGAATGTGCCATAGTTTGTCAGGCAGGTGTTCTTGATATTACATTTAAACAAAACATCAACGCTAACATTACTATAAGTCAAAGTAAATGTCTCAGCTGGAATCACACAATGTGTTTTTCGTGTAAAGACCCTTGTCTAGACAATGCAATAGATTTTCAAGCGATGTTTATGCCTACTATAAACGATAAATGTACATCTTGTGGGTTTTGTATAAGTAGATGTCCAGTTGATGCAATAGAGATAAATATACTTGATATAAAGGCAAAAAATGCGTAAATTATTACTTATTACTTTATTTATAACTTCACTATATAGCTCCTATATTATGCCAATAGCTAAGTATAAATCTAGTGGATCAGTCATTGATATTATTGTCAAGGATACTAAACTATATTCTGCAACATCTGCAGGAGTTGTAGATATCTTTGACATTAAAACAAGAAAAATCATCAAACAAATTAAGGTTCCAAAGATAAAAGATTTTATGGGAGATAATATTAATTCTAAAATATTTTCCATTGATATACTTCATCAAAAAATTTTAATTCTTTCTCAAGCACCTCGGGGCTATAGAAACTTATTTATAAATGTAAATAATAAAAATAAAAATATTATCAATGAAACAGATATGCTCGCTATTTCAAAAGCAAAATTTTTAGATAAAGACACATTAATACTTGCTTTACTAAGCAATGAGATTATATCTTTTGATATAAAAACTAAAAAAGAAAATTGGCGAATGCAAGCAAGTGGTGCTAAGTTTTCTAATTTCATACTCAACGAAGACAAAAGTGAAGTAGTTATAGCAGATGAAAGTGGTGACCTTAAAATTATAAATACTAAAAACGGAAAATTAATAAAACTGCTAAGTGGACAAAATCTCGATAATGTTTTTCAAGTTGACTACAAAAATGGAATAATTCTTACAGCAGGACAAGATAGACGTGCGGTAGTTTATGCGGTTAAATTTAATTCTGCTTACTATAAACAGTCTCATTTCCTCATCTATAGTGCTGGGTTATCACCAAGTGGTAAACTAGCAGCTTATGCAAGTGATGAGAATAATAATGTAACTTTGTTCAATACAATCACACAAAAAGTTATAGCTAAGTACGGAGGTAATAGAATGACTCTCACAAATATACTCTTTTTAAACGAAAAAGAGTTCTTTGTTGCGAGTGACGACCGCACCATTAATCTTTATAAGATAAAATAGGTGTTATAAGTAAAAAAATAATTTAAGGAGAATAAGATGAATATATCAAGTATAGTAGTTCAAACTATGCCAAAATTTTTAGATGAAGTAGTAGAGGCACTTAAAAACACTCCAGAGTGTGATTATCATATGCATGATGATAAAGGCCGTATCATCATAACTATAGAGGGTACTGGGGTAGAAGAAGAACTGAAAAAACTTCGTGTTATAGAAGGCATACCTCATATCATAACTGCTGATATGCAAATGGCTTACTCCGAAGATGAATTAGATGAACATATGGAAGTTATCGCAAATGGTGATGCAGTTCCTAAAATGTTAAATGATGAAGATTTAGACCCAAGAGATATCGTTTACAATGGTGACTTAAAGAAAAAAGATCTTGAGGGTTTTGCTAGAAGATTTGATGAGACTAAACGCTAATGGCTGTTATCTTTGAAAGTCATGTTAAGCTTAATGATGAACGAACTGGTTGGTGTATAGAACTTAAAGACACAGTTGATGACAGAGTAGTTATATGCGCTGACTTAGAAGAATATGAGCAACAGATGCAAGAGTTAGGTGATGACTACGGTGGGAATATTGATGAAGTTAAATGGTCAAAAGATGATGATGTGCCATTTCACTTTATGGATGAGATACGTCAAGGAATGGCAAATATTCAAGCTGAAATAGAAGAAAAAATAGGTGAGCCACTTATTAAAGATGAGAAAAAATAGATGCCAGTTGCAAATGCTATCAACACTGATAATTATCTCGAACACGAAGAGATAACAAAACATTTGCATAATGTTGAGTATATCATCATGGCTACAGGTGCACCAGCTAATTTTAAAGAAACTCCAATCCATTTTACAATTTTTTTAAACACGGATGAGAAACTTCCAAAAGATATTGCAGATGCAGTCTTAGATAAATTTTTAGACGATAACTCCATAAGTAAACCACATGAACTTATGAGTCAAATAATGCCTGTAGGATTTGGAAAATCTGATGCTCAAGATACATATATGCCTCTTTTACTTATCAAACCAGAAGACCAAAAAAGTATACCCTATGCAGCTATGTATGTTATGGATTTTTTAGCAGATTCAGACAACTTTAATGAAGCCAAGTATGACGCTTTAACTGGTTGGAGCTATAGCTACAATTAGCTATAGACAGGCTTCTTAAGAATGCATATTTTCTATATCATAAATCTCTTTTATGATTCCCTTAGACATATTTTCATACCCATCTTTGGTCACTAAGATATCATCCTCTATTCTTATACCGAGTCCACGATATTTTTTTGGTACACTTGTATCATTTTCATCTATATATATGGCAGGTTCAATAGTTAACACCATCCCCTCTTGCAGTGGAATCTCTTTTCCTTGTGCATACTTATAAGGAGAAGTATCGTGCACATCTAAACCCATCCAATGACCTATACCATGTGGATAATAAAGTTTATGTTTTTTCTTTTTTATTATATTTTTAACATTACCACTTAATATACCTAGTCTAATCATACCTTCGACTAATAGTTCTTCACTTTTTTTATGAAGTGTACTTCTTAAAATGTTTGGCTTTATCATCTTTATTATTTTTTTTTCAACACTAAGAACAAGTTCATATAGTTCACCTTGTGCTACAGTAAATTTTCCATTAACAGGGATAGTCCTTGTAATGTCACTTGCATAATACTCATACTCAGCACCAGCATCAATCAATATCAAGTCTCCCTTATAAAGAGGTTTATTATTATCTATATAGTGCAATGTATTAGCATTATTACCCGAAGCAACAATGGAAGTATATGCATCATTATAGGCACCATTTGATTTAAAGGTATATTCTAAATTAGCTAAGAGTTGATACTCATTTTTGGAAACTTTATTTAACTTCATGACTTTATGATGAGCTTTTTTTGTAATAGTTATAGCTTTTTTTATAAGAGCTATTTCAGCATTCGACTTTATAAGTCTCATAGTGCCAATCGTAGGTGAAATATCTTTATGTGTAGCTATATTTTTAGAGTATCGCTTTAATATTTTTACTTTAGAATAATCTAATCCAAAATCAAAACACAAGATAGATTTTTCAACTAAATACTCTTTAAATCTTTTCTCAAACTCATCCTTGGTGTAGACATGATCAACTAGAAATCTCTTTGTTGCTTTTTTTACACCTAATCTTTTTCCATTCCACATCTCAGCAGTTTTATCTTTTTTATTGACAAATAAAATTGCTTGATATTTTTTTTTCTGTTTAATAAAAACTAAGATAGCATTATCTTCTTTAAAACCACTCATATAATAAAAATTGCTATCTTGTCTAAATGGGTAATCTGTATCATTTGAACGTGTTTTATGGGTTCCACTAAAGAGTACTGTTACACTCTGTTTTGGTAAAACTAAAGCTAACTTGTCCCTTCTTCGTCGATATTCTTTTTCACTTATCACTTACATTCCTCACTCAGCCATGTTGCACTTTGGGAAAGGACTTCAGCAAGAGCTTTGTTGAGTCCTAGAACACCACCATTTGCATCTAATATTTCTACATTTAGTTTAGAAGTGAATACCTTTGTTCCTAGTACCTTTGATGTTTCGTTATCTAATATGATGAGATTAATCGAGACTATAACATATGAACTTGTGTTATCATTTTCATAGTACTGCATAAAATCTTCTACTTTTGTCTCAAGAATCCAAGGTGCTTTTGTTCTAGATTTTGAATTTTGAATAGATTGAAATATATTTAAATCTCTTAGCATTCTAAAGTATGCATCTGACACAACTTTATTTGGCGCTATAGCCCACTCAGCCACGGAATATGGGTAAATTTTGTTTGAATCTTGCACATAATACATCTCTTTAGACATCAGCATACTTGAGCTAAAAGACTGCATCACTTTGAGACTGTGTTGTTTACATTTAGAAAAATTTTCTTTTAAATTTGTATCAATACGTACTTGAGGATTTATCTTGTATTTTGTAGCTACTGGAGTTTTTGTACTACACGCTACAAATATGGATACAAAGAGTATTGCAATTATATATTTCATATTATTCTCCTGGCCCTTTTTTGATTTCTTGTTGTTTGAAGAGTAAGTCACCAGGACTTCGCTCATATTGATCTAAAATGCTTTCTAGTTTCACCATAAGTTGTTGAATATCTATCAGTGTATTGTTTACAGTTGGAACTACCTCACCTGTGATATCTTTAATATTAAATTCCCCATCAGACACGGCTCTTTTGAATTCATCCATAGAAGCCGATATAGTCTTATAACTATTCATTATTGAACTAAAAGAGGAAGCTAACTTATTTTCCCATTCTACAGAATTAGTAGCGAATTCTTCTAATTTTGGCATAATTTCATTCAGTCTAATACTCAATTCATCTAAATTTTTGATACTATTTTGAATGTGATTTATGGTCTTGTCATCAAAAGTTTTATCAAGCTTATTCATAAAACTAGCAGAACGATGAAACAATAAGGCTATTTGTTTTTGGTTCTTTTCATCTAAAAGTTTTTGCGTACCATTTAAGGTTTTAGATAAATTTGTAGATACATTTCCAAAAGATTTTTCTATTGTTTCAAAAAATGACGGAGTAGTTTTAATCACCGGGTATTTAGCATCTCCTGTCTTAGTTAGAAGAGGCGCTTCATTATCACCTAAAGTCAGGTTAATATAACTCAAACCTGTTATACCCTGCGATGTAAGTTTTGCTCTCGTTGATGTTTTGATGGGTGTCGATTTTAAAACTGTAATTTCTACCTCTACTTGCTGAGAATTAGATGCACTTATGTGTAAACTTGTAACCTTCCCAACTTCAATACCTCTGTATTTAACAGGTGCTTCAAAATTAAGACCCAAGACAGACTCATCAAAGTAGATACAATATTTTTTTGTTTCATTTTTATTGGATGGTTGCAGGAGCCAAAAAGAAAAACCCACCATCAAAAACATACCCAATAAAACAACAAAACCAACTAATGTATAATTTACTTTATTATTCATCTAAGTCCTTAGTCAAAAATAACACCAACTTCAGTGAGACAGAAAGTGTTCTAGTTCTAGGCACCTCTTCGCAGGACTTAACTATTCGCTTTGAAAAAGGTTTGTATAAATTCACTTGTATCATCCCTAATATTATCTAAATTTCCCTCATAAACTATCTTTTTATCATCTATGACAGCGATACGGTCTAAAGTATCATAGATAGAGCGTAAATCGTGTGAAACCATCACGATGCTAAGCCCTAGTAACTCACGTAATTTCAATATCAATGCATCAAATTCTCTTGCAGAAATCGGATCAAGTCCACTTGTCGGTTCATCCAAAAATAATAACTTAGGATCAAGAGCTAAAGCTCTTGCCAAGGCTGCTTTTTTCTTCATTCCTCCACTTATCTGCGAAGGAAAAAGATGTGCGTCTGCTGGCTTTAAACCTACAAGATTTATCTTAAATGCTACTATTTCATCTATCATATTTTTAGACAAATCACTATACTCTACTAAACCTAAAGCAATATTTTCAGCTATGCTTAAAGAGGAAAAAAGAGCACCTGCTTGAAACAAAACACCCCATTGACCTCTTAGAGCTTGAGAATCTTTTTGATTAATAGTACTTAAATTATAGCCTAATATATTTATTTCACCACCATGAAATTTTTGTAAAAGAACCATCTCTCGTAAAAGCGTTGTTTTACCACATCCACTAGGTCCAAGTAAGCCATAAATCTCACCTTGTTTTATATCTAAGTTAAGTCCCGCATGAACTACTCGTTCATCAAAAACAGTTCTAAGCTGATTTACTTTTATAATACTATTCATCATATACCTAAATTTGTAAATACTATTGAAAATAAAGCATCACACACAATGACAGCAAAAATAGATTCAACTACACTTTTTGTTGTATTAAATCCTATACTTTGCGTATCATCTTTTACAATAAGCCCTCTATATATCCCTATGCTTGCAATCAAAAATGCGAAAAAAGGACCCTTTAAAATTCCGATATAAAAATGCTTAATATCTACAACCTCCGTAAATCGACTTAAAAACATCTCACTAGTAATACCTAAGTCAATATTTGCAACTATCATTCCACCAAATATCCCCATTATATCTGCTAGAAAAATGAGTATTGGCATAGTAATCATTAACGCTAAAATTCGAGGGAGGACTAAAAACATATAGGGGTCAAAGCCCATTGTGCGCATCGCATCCAACTCTTCGGTTATCTTCATAGCTCCTATCTGTGCTGTAAAAGCAGAACCACTTCTACCTGCAATAACAATGGCAGTGATGACCGGGGCTAATTCACGTAGTATTGAGATACCCAACATATCTACTATAAATATGTTGGCACCATAAAGTTTCAACTGATATGCGGACTGATAAGCGACTACTAAACCAATTAAAAAACTTGTGAGAGAAACAATCCCAATTGCCTTAATTGCACTTTCATTCATCTCAAAAAAAATCTCTTTAAAGCGAATTTGTTTAAAGTTTTTAATAAAATGAATTTTCGTAGCAAAAAGTTTCCCTAAAAAAGCCATAAATGCAAATAGTCCAAGAATATTTTCATAAAAATATTCACCCAGTTTATATCTATACCCTTGCTCTTTTTTTGCATCTTGTGTAATAATATTTGATTTATATTTTTGAGTAAGGGCGAGAGTATCTAAGAATTCTATATTTACACTATTAATACGATATTTTATATTTTTATTGTCTACTTTTTCAATAATTAAATTTATAAAAATTGCAGCAGCGGTATCTAAATAGGTAACATTATCAAGATTTATTTCTATATTTTGAATGTTATCAAAGTTTGCACTCTTTATCTGGGCTTCATATTTTGAAACGAAATAAAGAGTAAAATCGCCGTAGAAATAAAGTGATAAAGAGCTAGAGCTTTGCTCTATTTTTAACAAAGGTGTTGTCATATAAGTCTATCTAAAAATCTCTTTTTAAAAGTTTGTCTGCTTTAAGAATCGTTATAATTCTATCTTCTTCTTTTCCAACACCATCAATGAGGGAATCATCAGAATTTATAGTATCAGGAGCTGGCCCAATGTTTTCTTTTTTAATACGAAGCGCCATTGTTAATCTATCTATTACAAAACCAGCTACTTCATCTCCAACTTTCATGACTATAAAGCGAGTTTCATCATTATGTTTTTGTTCAGGTAATCCAAACTTTAAACGTAAGTCTATCAAAGGTATTACTGAACCCCGCATATTAAATACACCCTTTACATAAGAGGGGACTTGTGGTACACGTGTCCATGAAAAAGGTTTAATAATCTCTTGAATAGCCAGAATAGGGATAGCATACTCTTCATCACCAATAATAAACCCAACTAATTGAACAACATTATCTAGATCTATTAGATCCGGGTTTTGTTGTTCGCCTTGTTTGTTAATAATATCTTTTAATTTATCACTCATGATAAGAACTCCGATTTAAAGTTTATATTTCTTTGCACTACACTCGATAAGTAGTCAGCTGAATATGGTTTCGTGATATACTCAACCATTCCAGACTCAACTCCACGCATACGATCAGACTTACCTGTACGAGATGTTACTGCGATGAGTGGTAAGTTTTTGTAACGGTTATATTTTTTTATTTCACCTGCTAATGTATAACCATCCATTCTTGGCATCTCTATATCTATAAGCATCGCATCAAAATTATGATCTGATGATTTGAGAGTATTTAAAGCTTCTTGACCATCTACAGCTTCAACTAAAGTAACGCCTAATGCTTCAAGAGCTTTTCTCATGATAGTTCTATCTGTTTTAGAATCATCAACAATCATAATCGTATAATCACTTGCCTTAGTTTTTTCTAGTGTTATTTGAGCGACAGCATTAGCAGCACTTTGAACAACAGAAGTTTTCACTTTTCTAGCCATATCCATCAGTGCTACAACATCAACGATAAGAGTAACACCACCATCACCACGGATAGTAGCTCCAGCTACACCCTCAATACCTTTAAGATATTCTCCAAGCGATTTGATAACTATCTCTTCTTGACCAACAAGAGTATCTACTATAAGACCTAATTTTTGAGCACCAAGACCAAGGACAACAACATAGGCATGTTCCCCACCGTCTATAATACGATCAACCTCAAATATATCTGAAATATGTACTAATGATAAAACTTCATCACGTAAACGCATAACACTTTTACCTTCCACTGTATAAACTTCATCAGTAGATATACGGACTGTTTCTAAAACCGAAGCTAAAGGAATCGCATATGTTTCTTCTTGAACACCAACAAGCAATGCTTGAATAATAGCAAGAGTTAGAGGAATCTTCAATTTCATTGAAGTACCTTTATCAATCTCAGAGTCGATATCGATAATACCATTAAGTTTTTCAATATTTGTTTTTACAACATCCATTCCAACACCGCGACCAGATACATTTGTAACTTGTGCTGCAGTAGAAAAACCAGGTCTAAAGATAAGACCAAAGGCCTCTTTATCACCCATCTGCTCTGCTTCTTTTTCAGTGATGATACCTTTTTCAATAGACTTTTTCTTCAGCATTGTCGTATCAAGACCTTTACCATCATCATCTATTTGGATAACGATTTGGTTTCCTTCGTTGTATGCTTTTAAAGAGATAGTCCCTGTTTCTTCCTTACCAAGGGCAACCCTTGCATCTGGCTGTTCAATACCATGGTCACAAGAGTTACGAATAATATGCACAAGGGGGTCACCAATCTCTTCTACAATAGACTTATCAAGCTCTGTTTCTTCACCAGAGATTTCAAGTTCAATTTTTTTATTAAGTTCACGTGTTAAATCACGAATCATTCTTGGAAACTTGTTAAACACTTTACCTATAGGTAACATTCTCGTTTTCATAACCGCAATTTGTAGGTCAGTAGTAACAAGTGAAACTATAGAGACTACTTGGTTAAGTTCCTCTAAAAACTCTTCACCCTCATAACGCTCTTCTACATCATCATTAATTTTAATAAGTCTATTTTTAGCAAGAACTAGCTCGCCAATAAGATTCATTAAGTGGTCAAGTCTTTTTACATCAACACGAATAGTTTGCTCAACTGCAGGTGCTTTTTTTGCAGGTGCGGCAGCTTTTGGCGCTTCATCCCCTCCCGAAGCAGGTACTGGTGCTGCTGGAGGTGGAGGTGGAGGCGGTGCTACTGGAGCAGATGGTGTAGGTTCTGGTTCTGGAGTAGGAGTTTGCACTACTTCCTCCGGAGTAGGAGGTGGAGCAGCTACTTTTTCTCCAGCATCTATTTTAGCTTTACGTTTGGCTTTATCTTGTTCTTGACGTTCTGCCAATAATCGCTGAATTTCAGCTTCAACATCATCGTCACTCATATTATCATAGTCTGGTTCATCGGTAGCTGAAGCCACCTCTTCTTCCTTGGCGGAATCTTCTTCAACAACAGGAGTCTCTTCAACTACAGGAGCAACTTGAACTTCAGGGGTAGGCACATCTCCATCACCACCACTTACTTTATCTAGTCTAGCTACACAGGCGGTTACATCTATCCCAGCATCTGCACTAGTATCTCGAATAACGGTTAGCAATGCTTTCATTAGGTCTACTGACTCTAAAATAACATCCATTATGTCTGAAGTTATTATCAGATCACCATGTCTTGCTTTATTTAAAACATCTTCCATATGATGTGTCAAATGAGTTAAAACATCAAAGTTTAAGAATGAAGAGGCACCTTTCACTGTATGTGCAACCCTAAATATACCATTTAAAAGTTCTAAGTCTTCAGGGGTATTTTCTAACTCAACTAAGTCTTCATCTAATTTTTCTACAAGTTCAAACGATTCAACTAAAAAGTCCTGTAGTATCTCTTGAAATTCATCCATATTTTATACTCCTATTTCATATGTTCACGAACAATTCGTGACACTTCATCATAAAATGAACTAGCTTGAAACTTAACTAAATAAGCCTCTGCCCCAGCTTCTTTTCCTCTAATCTCACTAAAATGATCACTTATAGAGGAGTTGAAAACTATCGGGATATTATTGAAACGTCCATCTTCTTTAACATTAGCTGCAAAATGAAAACCATCCATTTTTGGCATCTCTACATCGCTGATAATTATTTTTAAATGATCAGTAATCTCTGCACCGTACATATTGTAAAGTTCATCTAGTTTTGTTAGACCCTCTTCTCCATCTACAGCTTCAACAACTTTAAAGCCCATTTTCACAAGAGCCTCTTTGACTATTTTTCTTGCAGTTGAACTATCATCTAGAATCAAGGCAAGCCCAGAGAACCCATCCATATCACTTGGTATATTTTCAACATCTGGTTCATAAAGCCCCAAATCTTGAACAACACTTTCTAAATCAAGAATCAAAAGTACATTATCACCCTCTATCTTTGTAACTCCAGTGATTTTAGAACCTTCTACATCCGAGCCTGTTCCAGCGGCAAAAGCAGCTGTTTCTATATCACCCCAGTTTATACGTCTTATTCGCTTAGCATCATGTACTATAAAGCCTATCAAAACATTATTAAACTCTGTAATGATAACACGGGCATCTTTGCGTGCTGATTCTGGTTCAACTATGCCCATCCATTTTGCAAGATTCACGACAGGTATTACAACCTCTCTTAGGTCAAATATCCCTTCGATAAATTCAGGGGTACCTGGTAGATTAGTCAACTCTGGCATCTTTATGATTTCACGAACTTTTGAGACATTTATCCCATAGATTCCTTCATAAACACCATCTTCTTCTTGTTTTAAGATTCTAAAATCAACAAGTTCCATCTCATTGGAACCAACTTTTAGATTGTCATCCATATTCATTTTTTATGTTCCTTTAGAGAATTTTCTCTCTACAAATAACTCTTCATGAGATGATTTTACTATAAAATATCTTTGATTGCAAGCAAAAGCAGCTAAGTTAAAGTACTTAAAACCATTATATTTTATAAACTTATTTTGATGAAAATGTCCCTCTACAAAATACTCACACTCATACTTAGTGTCTAAGCGATTTTTTATAATCTGTTCAAATGTTTTTATATCTGTACAGTCTTTCTTTTTTGATAAATATTTCTCAAGACGATTAAGTATGGAGTTATTTAAAAGTATGTTCAGTATATTTAACAATGCGAGTACAGCTTTAGTTCGTACAACAGCTGTATAGACTTTATACAATAGAGTTCCTGTAAAATCACCATGTGCCAAATAAACTTTTTTTCCATTAAAATCACACGAAATAGGTTGCACATCAATAGAGAAAACTTTAGCATTTTCAAATACTTTTTTGAGGTTAAAGTCATGGTTACCCTCTAAATAAACTACCTCTATTTCTAAAGATAATTTATCAATCAAATCTATCACTTGTTGATTTTCAGTGTAAGTTCTAGGAACTCCACCAAAAAGAGCATCAAAGATATCACCCATAAAGATAAGTTGGCTTGGTTGCAATACCTTAGAGTCTATGTCCTTTAAAAAGTCATAGAGTTCTGGACGTGAAGCTGAGTAGTGTGCATCTGAGATGAAAAAAGCACCTTCCTTTATATCTATGATGCTAAGGGACATAAGCTATATCAGATACTCCACTTAACTCTCTGATACCCATCATAATATTTGCATTGACTATGGCTTGGCTTGAGGCACCGCGTAAAAGATTATCAATCGCTGAAGATATGAAAAGAGTGTTGTTTTTTCTTTTTACATAAATATCGCAAAAGTTTGTCCCTGCTACATTTTTCATATCAACTGGCACGTCAAAAACTCTCACGCTAGGCTCACTTTTGTAGTATTCTTTTAAAACTTCATACGCATCAAAAGAGCCTTCAACTTGGATATAAATAGAACTTAGCATTCCACGAGTTATAGGTACTAAATGTGGCACAAAACTCACCTCATTGAAATCTACTCCCAACTTATCGGCTATCTCTGGAGCATGACGGTGCATCAGAGGGTTATAGGCAAAAAGATTATCGTTTATATTTACAAAATGTGTCGTTTCACTTAGTTTTTTACCAGCACCACTTACACCTGTTTTTGCGTCTATAATTATCTGAGAACCTTTAACACGCTTGTCCATAAATGGTAAAAGACCTAGCATTGCACTTGTTGGAAAACATCCTGGATTTGCCACAAGGGAGGTCTTTTTAAGAGCCTCACGGTTTAACTCAGGGAGTCCATACACGGCATTTTTAAGATTATCCGTATCTGTATGAGGCGTGTAAAAAGCTTCATAGATGTCTTGAGGAAGTCTATAATCAGCTGAGAGATCAACCACTTTCATACCCTTGGCAAGAAGTGGTTTTACATAAGCCATCGCAGTTTTATGAGGTAATGCTAAAAATACAAGTTCACACTCTTTAGCACATTCATCTACATCTGCTTTTTTGACATCTAGGGCGCAAATACTTTTAAGAGATGGATGCAGTTCATCTACACTCACCCCTCCTTCACTATTTGCTACATAAGAGAGTAAAAAAGTCGAATGATAGGTTAAAATTTTTAAAAGTTCTAATCCAGTATAACCACTAGCGCCGATAACACCAACTTTTATTTTTTTAGTGACACTCAAAGACTATCTCCTGATACTTCACCTCATCTATCTCATACTCTTTTACGCCATTAGGCAGTTTCACTTTCACCTCATCGCCCTCCTCTTTTCCAAGAAGCTGTTTCGCTAGAGGTGACCCAAAAGATATCAGTCCGATGTCTGGGTTAGATTCACTTCCTCCCACTATAGTATATGTCAGTTCTTCATCGGTGTCCATATCTGTCATAACGACAGTTGAACCAAAACTAATGCGCGCATGTTCTAGTTCTGATGGATCTACTATTTGTGAATTTCCTAGTATAGTAGAGAGTTCTGCTAAGCGATTGTCTATATTTTTCTGCATCTCTTTTGCCGCATGGTACTCTGCATTTTCTTTTAAGTCACCATGTTCTAGTGCTGATTCTATGTCTTTAACACATTGTGGACGCTTCACTTCTTTTAAGTCTTTCACTTCGGCTTGTAATTTTTCATAGCCATACATTGTCATAGGTTCAACTGTTTGCATCACATTCTCTTTTGATTAAATTTTAATTTTGTCATTATAACAAAAACTACAGGAGGTATCGCTTTAGCGTCATTTTTTAACTTTTCGTTTGTGACTTCATTGAAGAGAGATTAAACTCTATTAGCTCATTCTCACACTCTATGCTCAGGATACAAGCTTTTTTAGAGATTCTTTTAGCATCATGAATATTTTCTAGTAAAGTAATGTTCTGTTTTGTTAGAACATCATAAGCAGACAAGATGCCATTTTCTACTATGAACTCTCGTCCACCTCCACAGCCATCTCCTATGATACCCATGCAAGAAATTCGTTTAGAACCAGCCTTCATCTTGGCACTCCTCTTTAGCATCATCTAAAAACTCTTTATAATCACTTGAATTTTTATCAAGAAGTTTATACTCCTCATAGGTATAATTTTTAAAAGTAGCATCATCTAAACATTTACAAAGCTTCGTATCCTTTGTATCGTTACAATGCGAAAGCATCTCTTGTTTTTGTGTATCTTCCCAACCTACATAGGAGGTATAAAAAGGGTAAAGAACCCAGATAGCAAAGCCAATAGTTAATACGATATTTAAAATATACTCTTTTTTCTTTGTCTCAAAATACTTCTTAGCATCATAAGATATAAAAAGTAAAAACACTATTTCTAGCCCTATGTTAAACCAGTCACTATCTAAAAAATCAAACATTATTCTCCCTAAAATTTATACTTGAAGTTTGGTCGAAATATAAGCTTATGATTATCAACACCATCATCTCTAAGTATTCCAAGATATTTGTTGTCTGAGGTAAAGAGGTAACCTACTCCAAAACTTAGACTTAAACCTTTGATAGCTGATGGATAGACTTTTTCTAGTAAAATTTCTGTTTCTATAATCTCAAAAGTATCACTGTTCACAGCAAACATAAAAGAGAATGCACTATTATGTATAATAGACAATACACTTTTGTCATAATCGATACTTTTTCTTCTAGCTCCTATGTATAAGGAGTCAACAAAATCACCCTTCTTATGCACACGACTTCCCACTCTAAAACTCCAGTCTAAATCTGCATTTTCTTTATCTCTTGTCCCTTTGAGTTTAAACTCTATGTTTATCCAAGTATCATCGTAGCTTCTGTTGTCTTTAATAGTTTTATCACCAATACTAAATAAAAAACCAGTATAAGCACGGTTATTTCCAACTCTTGTTGTATTTTTTTTCTTAAAAACTATCATACGGCCTATGAACATGGATAAACTATAAGGTTCTTCGTAACCAGCAGTCAATGTTTTTACAAGATTAAAGTTTTGTAAACTCTCCGTAGTATATTGGTTTTCATTCAATTTTCTATAATATAACCCAGCGATACCCATAGGATGCAGCGATGCTTCTAACAAAAATATATTTGGGGAGAGTGAGCCAAAAAAGAGACTTTTATATAACTCAACCTCTGTCATATTCGAGCCATCTGTTATGTTTTTATCTCTATCTATATCGATAAAAGCAGATACATTTGTGTAGTAGGCATCTAGCTCATAATCATACTCAACCAAATCTTCCGCATAGATATTCTGCATTAAAAAAAACAAAATGACAACTACTACTTTCATTGCACTAACCTTTTGACACTCTCAGAACACATCATCAGCCCAAAAGTAGCTGTCACACCCATAAAACTACCTTTTTCCTTTACAAGTGCTTCTTCACTTGAAAAAATTACTTTGTACTTTTTGTTAAAGCCTCGTTTACGAAGCTCGTAACGGATTTTACTGCCGAACTTATCGCCATAAGTTTTCCAAATATCATCAACTTTTACCTGTGAAGCATCTATCCGTTTAGCGCTTCCAAAAGAAGAGATGAGTTTTTTGTAACACTTTTGAGCAAGGGCTAGTTTTGCTTTTGTGTCATCTATAGCATCTAAAACCAAATCATACGGCTCAAAATCAAACTCTTTTACCCACGATTCATCTATGCGTACATTTATGATGCTAAGGGAGGGGTAATGTTCTTGCAAAGATTCTACTTTGTTTTGTCCATCATGGAGTTCAGACCACATTTGACGGTTTTGGTTTGTTTCATCAAATGTGTCAAAGTCAACGATAGTTATATCTTTTACCCCACTTCTAAAAAGGCAGTCTAGACAAAAGCTTCCAACACCACCAACACCAAGGAGTATCACCTTAGCGTCATGAAGCTTTGCGAAGTCATCTTTTAAAAGAAGTTTTACGCGGTCGTATCTAGCCAACTCTCTAAGCCTTTCATACTTTTATATGCACTTAAATCTAACATAATCGGAGTGATGGAGATATAACCAGCGAGTGTAGCTTCATAGTCACTCATACCACTTTGCCCCCCACGAGGAGAAAAGTCAAGTGGATGAAGACCTAACCAGTGGTACTCTTCACCTCTAGGATTTGCATGCATATGGGAGTCATTTGCATAATGTCTGTAACCTGCATAGGTCACTTTCATCTTAGCATCATCAACGCCATGGGGTATATTTATGTTTAAAAATTCTCTTGTAGGCAAAGGGAATGTGCCATTTATAATCTTAGTAACTAACTCTTTTATAGTGCGTGATGCTAAGGTAAAATCTCCACTAGGGTCTGTAAAGTCCATAAGTTGAGAGATGGCGATAGAAGGGATATCGTGCAGTACTCCCTCCATAGCTCCAGCAGCAGTTCCGCTATAAGTGATGTCCTCTCCCATATTTGAACCGCGATTTATACCACTTACAAGTAAATCAGGCTTAGCATCATTAAATATAGTAGCAAGAGCAAGGTACACACAGTCACTAGGAGTCCCATCATCAAGTTTATAAAAGTCATCATCAACAGAGATAAAATGCAGAGGACGCACTAAAGTTATAGAGTGTCCACAAGCTGATTTTTCATTTGCAGGAGCGACAACAGTAACGTGAACACTAGGGATACTTCTTAAAGATTTTACTAATTCCAAAAGACCTTTGGCCTCATACCCATCATCGTTTGTAACTAAAATATTATAGATTTTTTTCATAAAAGTATTTTATCATAATGTATTTACTTTTTTATCCGATTAATAGATAAATATTAGTTACGAGGTAAACACTATGAACACATCTTACTCTTACGATGCATACCGTGCACACGATTTAAACATTGCGATGAGGACTTCTAGCGGTGATGAGATAAGTTTTGACTTTTCAAATCAACAAAGCACCTCTTTTTCACAGACTCAAAATGAAAATGGCACTACTGCTTCTTTAAGTTTCTCATCTATGCAAAGTTTTCAGTTCTCTATGGACACAAATGGCATAGATGCACAAGATAAAGTTGAGATTGCAGCTTTTATGAAAGAGGCACAACCTTATATAGACAAATTTTTAGCAGAGTTTGAATCTGATGCTCCTGGAACTCCAGTGACACAGATGGCAAAACAAATCACTGATATATTTACACCAATGCAAGATAAAAATCAAGATACAAAAAATTTCATAAAGTCTGAACTCGTAGGCTTGTTTGATAAAAACTATAATAAACTAGAGATTCCTCAAAGTCCTGACAAACAAAGTATTTTGGATAAAATATTTGAAGATTCAAAAAGACTTTTAGAAAAAACTTTAGCGGAGTTTGATAAAATTAACAAAGAATTGTACGCTTAACCCTAAAATTCCATACCAAATTAGACAACAAGCTTTATTGCTCTATGATAAAAGATGAGATTTTATGAATCTAGAGGTGTGGGAAATGTTATTGAATTATTTGGGTAAGAATAATTTATGTATTAGAAAGATATAATACGATTACATTTGAATAAACTATCTTTCAGGATTACTCATGAAAAATATACTCCTTTTACTCCTTACAGCAAGCCTACTCCTCTCAAATGAAGAATTAAGTTTTGAAGATGACTTTTTACAAAGCCTTGAAGATGTGAGTGAAATAGCAACAAAAAGTAAGCTTAACATTGATGATGCTCCTTCATTTGTCACTGTTTTACACAGTGATAAACTTCAAAAACTTGGTATTGACAATGTTTTTGAAGCTCTAGCCCAAGTACCAGGCGTACAACTAAAACGAGAGGCTTCTGGAGTACCAGTAGTTCTCTTTCGTGGCGTTTCACAAAAAGGCGAAGTAAAACTCATGGTTGATGGTGTGACTATAAACAACACTTACCGTGGTTCTATCTATCACTATCTTGACTTTCCTATAGAGATGGTTGAACGCATAGAGGTGATTCGTGGTGCTGGTTCTGTCCTTTATGGAAGTGGTGCTATAAGTGGTGTTATAAACATCATCACAAAAAGTGCTTGTAGTGAAGATAAAAATGGTGTTTTTGTTTCAGGTGGAAGCAATGAGTACTATAAAGGTGGGGCTATTGTCTCTTCTAGAATTGGTGATGTAAAAATAGCTGCAGATGCTTACTACCAAGAAAATCAAAAAATGATAGAAACAACAGATAGACATTTAACAGACTACTCAGTCGGTTTAAAGATAAGTGATGAACATTTTGCTCTTTTAGCAAGAATTAAAAAATCTGATATTGGTAATGCTTATGGTGTTATTGCCCCTCCATTTAAGGTGGCAGACAGAAGTAAAAATAATTTCTACAATATAAATGATTCAATGTTTCTTGAAACTTCTTACCAAAACAGTGTATCCAAAAACAACAAACTCAAAGTTCTTGCTGGCTATTCTAATTATGCTCAAAAAATAGAAGCAAACCATGCTGCTGCTGGCACAATTGAGCTTACATATAAAGAGTACTCCTACTATGCGCAAGCAGATTTAATTTCACACTCCTTGGCTAACAATGAACTCCTAATCGGAACAAAATTTGAATCATCAGATACACTTGAAAGCAAAATTTCTTTAGGTGCAGATATATCAGACCCAAACTTTTCAAGAAATATTGCATCTCTTTATTTAAACGATCTATACAAAGTTACTTCAAATTTTGATATTTCTGCAGGTCTTAGATACGATAACTACTCAGATTTTGGAGATGCCTTCTCCCCTAATCTTGCTCTTGTTTATAGAGTCACTCAAGAGTGGCGGATCAAAGCACTCTACGATCAAGCTTTTCGTGCTCCATCTTGGGTAGAGCTGACGTCAAACACCAACCTAGAAGCTGAAAAATCAAACTCTATCGAAGCAGGTGTCATTTATAAAAAGAGCCAAAATTCTGTAGTGCGTTTAAATGTTTACAAAACAAGAATAGATAATCTTATCACAAAATCTTCTGGAGCTTATGTTCAAACTGACTATGCAGACTTTATGGGAACTGAGTTTGAGTATATCTTTACACCAAACAACAACCTTGAACTTAATTTCTTTGCTTCTTATGTTCAGGCAAAAGACAAGGATGGAGAAGATTTAGCCGATGTGGCAAATGTACTTGCAACTGCATCTGGCGTTTATGAGCTTGACTTTGGAGTGAGCCTTGGCGGACTTTTTAAATATGTAGGGAGTTCTAAACGAAGTTCTGATGATACAAGAGAGAGTGCACCTACAAGCATCATAGTAGATGGGACACTCTCATACAGTTTTAGGGAGATCACTGCATCTCTTATTATAAAAGACTTATTTAACAAGGGGACATACTATGCCCTTCCAACAACTGCAACTAACAATGACTTTTATGATGGTGGAAGAACTGCCTTAGTAAAAGCATCATGGGAGTTTTAAGATGAAAACACTTATACTATTACTTACCCTTACATCATCTATATTTGCATTAACTATTAACGACTCACTGCTAAAAGTACATGCAACACTGGTACCAAAAATCTATCTCATGGATTACAAATTTAAAGACAAGCTGCAAAACAATACCATCACTATAGCAATTATGTATGAAGCAAATGAGTACCGTGATGCTAAAGAACTTCAAAAAAAGATACAAAACAAGTATAAAAATGGCATAAAAAGTTACAAAATAGAAGCAACACTTGTCAACTATAGAAACATTCAAACTGCTAGAGCAAATATTTACTATCTACTTCCTTCTAAAAGTAAAGAGATAAAGAGTGTTGTCAAAAAAGCTGCCTCAGAGAATGCACTCACATTCTCTTACTTAAAAGATGACTTAAAATATGGTGTCATGATATCTCTGAATGTCTCTAAAAAGATAAAACCTCTTCTTAATTTAAAAGCTATAAAAGAGAACAAAATTGCTCTTAGACCGGTACTTATAGATATTTCAACTATTTACTTACCTAACTTAGGATCAACTAATGAGCTTTTAAACCGTAGAGATTTTAACTTTTACAGAACATATCTAGCATAGATAAGAGCATGAAAATAAACTTTAACTCAATCACAGTAAAAACTATTATACATATAATTATTTTCTCTTTTTCATTTGTATTTTTCGTCACCTTTGTTGTTAGGAGTCTTTTTACAGACTCATATATGGAGTTAGAAAAAGATAAGGTAGTTATTATTTCAGAAAATATCGCTGAACCTTTAGCTCTAAATTTAAGTTATGGTTTTTCTGAAGCGATAAGTGAAATATCTACAAAAGCACTCTTAAATAAAAATATCCTTCTCATAGAAATAAATGACCATGAAGGGATGCAACTATACACTTTTTCAGATTATAACCTAAGCATAGACGAGCATGTACATAACAATGAACTCATAAATGTTCAAGACCTCATAGATCCTGCAACACAGACAAAGGTAGGAACACTTACTATCATCTACTCTAATGACTCCTATGAAGAGCATATGAATAAGTTTAACAACTGGTTTTTATGGGGGTACTTAGGTTTTACTTTTTCTCTGTTTGTTTTAGCATATCTTTTATACAAGTCATTAAAGAACCTCTCTATTTTAGATGCATCTTTAAAAAACTTCGATCCTCATAAACCACAAAAACTAAACCTTATCACCTCCACTAAAGATGAGATATATTCTATATCAAAGTCTGCAAATATTATGATAGGGAATATCATAGAGTTTTTAAACTCTACAAAAAAGTTAAATGAACAACTTCTCTTAAGTCAAATACATCTCAAAGATGCCCAAAGAATGGCAAGTGTTGGAAGTCTTGACTATAATGTAAAAGATAATGAACTCATACTTAGTGATGAGTACTATAGAATACTAGGAGTAAAACTCAGTACAAAATTCGGCTGGAATGACTTTTTGAATCTAATCTCAACAGATGATGCTAAACATGTTAGGGATGTTTTAGATAATGCTATAAAAAATGGATCTAATTTTAGCATAAAGTATAAGCTCTCTTTAGCGCATGATAAAGAAATTTACATACTAACAAAAGGAAAGGTTCGTAAGAAAAAAGATGGTTATGTTAAACTAACTGCCATTAGCATGGACATAACAAATGATGTAATTAACAAGCAAATCATCGAAAAACTTGCCTATTTTGATCCACTTACTGGTTTAGCCAACAGAACACTACTCAAAGATAGAATGTTAAAATCAGTCCAAAATGCTAAACGCACCCAAGATAAAATGGGTGTTATTTTCTTAGACCTAGACCATTTTAAACTTATAAATGATACACTCGGGCATAGTGTAGGAGATGAACTACTCATATATATCTCTGATATTTTAAAATCTCAAATCAGAGCTTCAGATACTCTTTCTAGACTTGGTGGTGACGAGTTTGTAATACTACTTCCTTCTATGAAAAGCTTAGACGACATAGAAAAATTGGCTGAAAAAATCCAAAAAGCATTAGAACATAAGCATGATATTGGAACACATCAACTTTATATTACTTCAAGTATTGGTGTTGCTGTATTTCCTGAGCATGGTGAAACTTGTGATGAACTTATTCGAAATGCTGATACTGCAATGTATGAAGCTAAAAATGATGGACGTAATCGCTGCAAAATCTACTCACAAACCATGGGTTACTTTGTAGATAAACAGCTCAATTTAGAGCAAGATCTAGCTGAAGCAGTCAAAACAAAAGAGCAGATTCAAGTCTATTATCAGGTAAAAATTGATGCACAATCTAAAAATATTTTAGGGGCAGAGGCACTTGTTAGATGGAACCACCCAACTAATGGATTTGTTTTTCCAGATGACTTTATTTATATGGCTGAGAGTACAGGACTTATGATAGAGCTAGGAAATATAATCACCGATCAATCAGTATCTATGGTTAAAGAGCTTAACAATCTCGGCGTTGTAGGCATAAAAATGGCTATAAACCTCTCTGCACGTCAGTTTGGAGATGCTACCTTAGTTCCTTTTATCTCTAAAACACTTAGAAAATATGATATTGACCCTTCTCAAATTGAGTTTGAGATTACAGAGAGTATCTCAATGTCAAATATGACAAATACACTCAGAATACTTAATGAGCTCAAAGAACTTGGCGTTTCAATAGCCATTGATGACTTTGGAACAGGACACTCGTCTTTAGCCTATCTCAAAAAGTTTCCAATTGACACTCTAAAAATAGATAGATCGTTCATCACCGATATTATTAAAGATGAAGATGATAGAATAATCGCTCAGACTATCATATCTATGGCTCATTCACTTAGACTCAAGACAGTAGCCGAAGGCGTAGAGACTCAAGAGCATGTAGATATGCTTCAAAATATGGAGTGTGATATTCTTCAAGGGTATTTTTACTCCAAACCAATTGCGAAAGACGCATTTGTCAAGTTTATAAAAGAGTATGAAATAAACAATTTTGTATAAACCCTAAAATACTCAAAATAGAGAAAAATCACTACAAATGTTATGGAATTATTTGAGCTTAACCCCAATGATTCCATACCAAATTAGACAACAAGCTTGATTGCTCTATAATTAGGTACTTTAAAGCGAAAAAGTCACACTTAAAACTTTCACCTAT
>Ga0256840_1000568_pt1 | contig 37371 bp, 37 predicted proteins | sample 355202metaG_FD_185969 | JGI IMG/M metagenome (GOLD analysis project Ga0256840, IMG submission 185969) | Hydrothermal vent microbial communities from Mid Atlantic Ridge, Atlantic Ocean - 355-202 | ecosystem: Environmental > Aquatic > Marine > Hydrothermal vents | place: Atlantic Ocean: Mid...
ATAGACGAAGTTGGGATGGCAAAAACGAAAGATGACAAAGTCAGAATTGCACAGAGGATTTATGAGTTAGCTACGCAAAAACATCATATTGATCCTAGGGATTTGGTTTTTGATTTGCTGACTTTTACTGTTGGAAGTGGCGATGAGGAGTATTTTACAGCGGCGATTGATGTTATAGAAGCTATAAAAGAGTTCCATCAAATGCACCCTGAAGTGGGATTTGTGCTTGGCGTTTCAAACATCTCTTTTGGTTTAGCAAAAAATGCCAGAGAGTATCTAAACTCAGTATTTTTATATCATTGTGTGCAAGCAGGGCTTAGCATGGCTATCGTAAATGTCAAAAATACGATTCCAATGCACAAGATAAATGATGAACAGAGAAAAGTTTGTGAAGATTTGCTCTTTAACAATAGAGAAAACGGTGATCCTCTTTTTAAATTTATAGAGTTTTTTGAAGATATAAAAGAGGTAAATCAAGATGAAGAAAATGAAGCATTTGAAAAGCTTAGTGACGAAGAAAAGCTAGCAAAACTGCTCATAGATGGTGACAAAGAGAGGATGATGCCTTTGCTTGAGCGAGTAAAAGATGAGATTGCCCCAGAAGTGATAGTAAATAAAATCTTGATAGATGCCATGAAAGTTGTAGGGGAACTTTTTGGAAGTGGACAGATGCAACTGCCATTTGTCTTGCAGTCCGCTGAAGTGATGAAAGCAAGTGTGGACTATCTAAATCCATATCTTCCAAAGATAGATAAAGAGAGCGAGACGACTCTTGTCATAGGGACTGTTAAGGGAGATGTTCATGATGTAGGTAAAAATCTAGTGGATATCATCCTTTCAAACAATGGTTTTAAAGTCATAAACCTTGGTATAAAGGTAGATATTGATAATTTTATAAAGAGTTATGATGAGCATAAAGCCAATGCTATCGGCATGAGCGGATTGCTTGTAAAGTCCACAAATGTCATGAAAGAGAACTTGGAGAAACTAAAGGCTGCTGGATTGAAAGTGCCTGTTTTATTGGGTGGTGCAGCTTTGACAGATAACTTTATAGAGGAGTATTGCCGACCTATTTATGATGGACCTATCTACTACTGTAAAGATGCTTTTGAAGGCATAGAGGCGATGAGCAGAGTGGAGAAGGGCGATTTTAATACAGATTTTGGAAGAGTCAAAGTTGATAAGGAAGTAGTAAAAAAAGAGAAGAAAAAGGTAAAAATGCCACCATTTGAAGAGATCTCTATGCCAAGCCGTGATATAGAGATCCCAACTCCGCCTTTTTGGGGAAGAAGAGTTTTGGAAACTGATGTAAAAAAGATAGCATTTGAGTGGATAAATCACAAGATAATGTTCTCAAGAGCTTGGGGATATAGTGGAAAAGGGATGAGCAAAGAGGAGAAACAGAAGCAAAGAGATGAGGTTTTGTGGCCACTTTACGAGAGACTAAAAAGAGAGATTTTAGAAAAAGGGTTGTTTGAGCCAACTGTTATCTATGGGTATTACCCATGTAGGAGCGATAAAAACAAGCTATATATCTTAGATGAATCAAGAGGATTTTTTACTCAAAATGATGTGAACAAAGAGCCTTTGAAGCCTGAGGATATAAAGCATACTTTGGATTTTCCGAGACAAGAAAGAAAGCCTTTTAGGTGTTTGAGTGATTTTTTTGCAAATGAGAGAGATGATATAGTCGCATTTACATGTGTAAGCGCGGGAAGTCGTTTTAGTGAGTATGAAAAAGAGCTTTATGATAAAGGAAATTTTAAAGAGTACCATTTGATTCACGGTATAAGTATCGAGATTGCCGAAGCTTTAGCAGAAGTTGTACACAAACAGATAAGGCTAGATTTGGGAATTGCCCAAAATGAGGGACATACTCTAAGAGATGTGCAGATGAGAGCATATACAGGTTGCAGATACTCCTTTGGATACCCAGCATGTCCGGAACTAAGTGATTCAAAGGTCATATTTGATTTGCTTCGTCCAGAAGAGTTTGGTATAGAGTTGAGCGAAAGTTTCCAAATCCACCCAGAACAAAGCACAACAGCGATGGTTTTGCACCATAGAGAGGCTTTGTATTTTAGTATATAAAAATTTCTGATGTGTTCCCAAGTTTTTAACCTTGGGAACATATGCTTCTATTTCCAATAGTATTTGGCGTTGTCTCCTAGTTTATCTTCTATCTCTAAAAGTCTATTGTATTTTGCGAGTCTTTCGCTTCTTGAGGATGAACCAGTTTTTAGATGTCCTGTGCCCATGGCTACTGTAAAATCAGCCAAGAATGTGTCACAAGTTTCGCCTGAACGGTGCGATACAAAAGCTCTCCAGCAGTTTTGTGAGCATAGTTGGACTGCGTCTATTGTTTCACTTAATGAGCCTATCTGATTTAGTTTGATGAGTGCTGCATTTGCGGTTTGTTCTTTGATGCCTTGTTTTATAAATTTTGTATTTGTTACAAAGATATCATCACCGACTACCTCTATCTTGTTGCCTAACTCTTTGGTGAATTTTTTAAAACCATCCCAATCTTCCTCGGCAAGTGGGTCTTCCCATAAAATTATAGGGTACTTTTTAACCCACTCTTTTGCCATCTCTATGAGGTCGTCACTGCTTTTTATGCCAGCACCAGACCATTTTAAGTCATATTTGCCTTTTTTGCCTACGACAAAAGATGTAGCCGCGCTATCTAGCGCTATAGATATATCGACTCCTGGCTTGTAGCCACTTTTTTCTATCGCTTCGATGATGATTTCTATGGCATCTTCATTGCTTGCAAGATTTGGAGCAAATCCTCCCTCATCTCCAACTGATGTTGCTAAACCTCTATCTTTTAAGAGTTTTTTCAAGGTGTGAAAAGTTTCAGATACATATCTTAGCCCCTCTTTAAATGTTGGTGCACCAAAAGGAACTGCCATAAACTCTTGTATATCGACACTATTATCTGCATGCTCACCACCATTTAGGATATTCATGCAAGGAACTGGTATCCTATTTGCTCCAGCTCCTCCTAGATATTCATATAGTTCAAGATGGTGACTACTTGCAGCTGCTTTTGCAGAAGCCATTGAGACTCCCAAAATGGCATTTGCTCCCAATTTGTCTTTGTTTGGTGTGCCATCTAGCGAGATTAGAATCTCATCTATCTTGGCTTGTTCTGTTGCATCTATGCCGATGAGCGCAGGAGCTATCAATTCGTTTACATTTTTGACAGCTTTCAAAACACCTTTGCCACCATATCTTTTTTTATCTCCATCTCTAAGTTCACAAGCTTCGTATTCACCTGTACTTGCTCCACTAGGTACTGAAGATTTTACTTTTGTGCCATCTTCTAACCCCATAAATACTCTAATAGTAGGGTTTCCTCTAGAATCAAGTATCTCCATAGCTCTTATGCTTTTTATCTTACTACTCATCTCGTCTTCCTTGTGATAATTTTTCATATTATAGCACTTGTAAGAAAAATTTAAATATAATTTCATTCCAAAAACAAAACTTAGGAGAAAAAATGAAGAGTCCAAAAGGATTTCGTGGGAAATACTTTTCACTTGCAGCCATACTTGCCATAAGTACAACTGTAACTCTAGCTAGTTCAACTACTAGCATAGAAGATTCAGCTCTACATGTACAAAAGCAAGATGAGTATGCTGTAAGCGAAGAGGAGACGCCCACACTAGAGGAGGCACCAGTTGTCTTAATCTCAAAAAAGATTAAGACTAAAAAATCAAAAATATACTCTGCTTCAAAGAGTATAGTAAGCTCTACAAATGTGACTGACAATGTCAGTATCATCACTTCAGATGAGATAAAACTTCAAGGATATACCAGCGTTACAGAGGCTTTAAAATCACTGCCCGGAATCAGCATAACTTCATATGGAGGAGTTGGAAAATTAACTTCGATTTTCTTACAAGGATACTCAAACAAATACCTTTTAGTATTAGTTGATGGCATAAGATACAACGATCCGACAAATACCTCAGGCGCAGACTTGAGCAATATATTAGTTGACGATATAGACAAAATAGAAGTCATAAAAGGTGCTCAAAGTGGAGTCTGGGGAGCTGACGCGGCAGCTGGAGTTATAAACATCATAACCAAAAAAGCAAAACCAGGCACTCATGCTAAAATCAATACAGAAGTGGGAAGTTACGGATATAGAAGCTTGGCAACATCATTGTCAAAAAGGACGAGAAAATATAATCTAATGCTTCAAGTACTTAGAACTACGCAAGATGGCTTTACGGCTCAAGCTCCAAAACATGCTGATTTGGGTAACTATGAGAGAGACCCATACAGAAATACAACAGTAAATCTAAATGGTGGGTACTGGTTAAATGCTCACAGCCATATAGAACTAGGCTATAACGATGTGAACTCTTTGACGCATTATGATCAAGGATTTAATAATCCAAACTCAGCAGGAAGAGCTGATTATAGAGGGAAAAGCGGATATATAAAGTATAAATATTTTATCAAGAGACACCAGATAGAGGCTACAATTTCGCAGAGCTATTTTCACAATAAACAACTAGATGCGACATATGGTATAAATGACTCTATCGGCAAGATACCATCTTTGGAGATAAAAGATACCCTGAGATACGGTTCTAAAAATTCATTGGTTTATGGTATAAATTATGAAAAGAGAAAAGTTTATTATACTCAAGTAGGAAGCACAGAAAAAAGAGAAGATGATACAAATAAAGCTCTGTTTTTAAACAATATCTATCATTTTAATAAATTAGTCTTTTTGCAAGCACTTAGATATGACTATTTTAGCGGTTTTGACAATAAGCTTACAGGAAAATTGGGTCTAAAATATAACATAAACCAAAATTTTAATATATATGCAAATATAGGAACAGCCTATAAAACGCCAAATATGATGGATATGATAAATATCTGGGGATTGAGTAATTTTAATCTAAAACCCGAAAAAATCCTTAGTTACAATGTGGGTTTTAACTACCTTGGGTTGGGTATAAATCTCTTTAGAAATGAGATTAAAGATATGATAGTTTGGAACAATGCTCCATGGCCGACTCCTGGTCAAAATATAAATATAGATGGAACTTCGGTTTTAAAAGGCGTTGAGATATCTTATCAAAAGGTTTTCTTTGATAAGCTGCTGTTTGGCCTAAATTATACATATATCGATGCTAAAGATAAGGACAGCAAAAGACTCACAAGAAGACCTAGATATCAGTTTGGTATAAATACAACTTATGCATTTACAAAAGATTTTACGATAAGTGCTGATGGAACATATATAGGCTCAAGATTGGATCAGGATTTTTCTACATGGCCCGCTAGCTATGTCGATACAGGCAGGTATTTTGTGCTAAATTCTAAGGTAAATTACAAAATAAATAAAACTTGGGGTGTTTATGCAAAAGTGGACAATCTGTTTGACAGAGAGTATCAGAGTGTTTATGGATATGCCACCAAGCGAAGAAGTTTTTATATAGGAGTTAATGCTAAGTTTTGAGAACTCTATATGTACGAAGTTATCTATACTATAAATTCTTAAATTCCCTATTTTTGGGGCTTAGCGTAGGGAGTATATTTGTTTTATATACTCCCTTGAAACCTTCTATGTTTTCTATAGGGGGCATTTTTTTGGCACTAGGGATGTTGGTCGTGGCTAAATTTTACGATAAGATCATGAACTTATCGTCTTTCTTTTATATCACTCTGTTTGTTGAATTCATAGTTTTAGGATTTGTTCTTGTTTTTTTAATTCTAAACTACTCTTATATGAGCGCCCTTTTAGTCTATCTTGGGTATCAGCTTACTTTTATGTTTGGCAGCTACTTAGTAAGAATGGAAACCATAGCACTTGGCAGGACGCAACTCATCTCTTTTGCAGATATCATGAAGCAAAAGGGATATCTAGTAGGGTTAGTGCTATCTTATCTCTTTTATAAAACGCTGTCTTACCTTGGAGTAAGTGATAAGCAGACCCAAGTTTATGATCTTCATATTGGGCTTTTTGTGTTAGAGATAGTAATCATAATTTTTATTTTTAGATCTTTTTCTAAAAATGTGAGTTAAGTACTTTTCTAGTATCAAAACTATCAGCCATGCTATCTCCATTGTGACTATTGAGTGGCTTAGAAAATGGTCTCCTATGAACATTTTGTATAGTGACATACTCCAGCCAACAAACATGGCGAGTGCTAAAGCTCTTTTTCTGTTTTTTCTTGATTTAAATAGAAAAAATAGAGACAAGAGTGCAAATCCTCCACTTGCATGACCTGCTGGCCAGCATTTGATCTTTTTGTTTTGTTTGAAATCTTTTGGATATGAGTCTAAAACTTTTATATCGGGATAGACTCCTCCAAAATGCTCTATATTTTTTGGGCATGGAGTGTTTGTTGTTGCTTTTAAACTACCTACAATCACAGGGATCAATATAGCGGACAATACAACTAAAATCAAACCTTTTTTATACTCTTGGATAACTCTCTTTTTTCTAAAAAACAGAAGACTAAAGAGAATGCAAACAGCAAAAATGATCAGTAGTTTTTTAATTCCATTGTAAAATATAAATTTTAAAATCGGTTCATTTCTATCTATCAGCCATTTGTGTGTTTCAAAATTGTAAAAATGATTTTGAAGAGATATATCTACATTTGTGTATTCGAAAAAGAGTATGGTTGCTATTAGCAGGATGATTGTTAAAAATATTTGTCTATTTAGTGACATTTTTCTTCTTCTGTTTTAGATAGTATATGATGGCAAGTAGGACTATTATTGCAAATAATACAAGAGTGATGATATGCAGATATTTTTTTATGGTATCAGGATTTTCTCCTATGAAGTACCCTAGTAGTACCAAGATGGTGACCCAAATGCCTGCACCTAAGGCAGTATAGAGTGTAAAAATTTTGATATTCATTTTTCCTAATCCAGCCGGAAGTGAGATATACTGTCTGATACCTGGAATCAATCTTCCTATGAAAGTTGAGATGCTACCATATTTTTGAAAAAAATCCTCCACTTTTTGTAGTTTTTTTTCATTCATAAAAAAGTATTTCCCAAACCTTAGTATAAGAGTACGACCGAGTTTAAGTGCAAGATAGTAGTTAAATAGTGCGCCCAAAATACCGCCCGCTATACCCATAAAGATAGCGATATATAGATTCATATCCCCTTTTGATGCGAGATATCCAGCGGGAATCATCACTACTTCGCTAGGAAAAGGAAAAAACGAACTCTCCAAAAACATCATAATAACGATACCAATATATCCCAAATCTCCAACAGTACTTACGATAGAATTTATAACATCAGCTAGCATTTTCAACCTTTAAAAAGTGAAATTTTAGCATAAAAAACTTAGTTTAAGGTCTCTGTTATGGCTTCTACCGATCTATCGCTCATGTCAAGTCCAAGATGACCACTTCCTTTGACTTTTACTAACTCTACATTTAATCCTTTTGCTTTTGCAAGTTTGTAAAATCGTTTTGTCATGTATGGCTTAGAGATTTTATCTTTTGTTCCATATGTGAGTACTATTTTTGTAGTTTTAGGGATTTTATCGATATAGTCAATCGCAGATATCAATCCTTTGGATGGATTTTTTTTGTGTATATTATAGACGCCCCCAGCACAAAATAGATTTGTGATGAGTCCAGGTTTTAATCCAGCCAGTGTGGCTCCCATCATAGCACCTGCTGAATGTCCTATATAATTCAATTTTTTAGCATGATATTTTTTTTTGAATGCCTGGAGCACAGTTGATAAAAAAAGCAGATATTTTTCACTGGCAGCCTGCGGTTTTGTTTTGCCGAGATGACTTAGTGCTTTAAAATGATTTGTAGATGAGCCGGAGTATCCGGGCAGGGCAATAGCCACAGTTGTTATATCTGTTTGAAGTGCCAAATCCTCAGCAAAAGGAGCGTATCTACCCAGAGTATTTGTGCCAGCTTTCCAAGTTCCGTGTATGATGATATTCAAAGAGTCCTTGTTTTCTGTTTTTGAAACATAAAATTGCAAACACTCTCCACCTGCAAATATATAGTTTTTGTCTTTTTTGGAACATTCTGATTTGGTTATATTTAATGCAAAAGATGCACTAAAAAAAACAGATATTAAAATAAAAACAGATAATAATCTTTTCATATTTGTTGTCCTTTTTCGATCATTGTACAGAACAAAATCAAATATGTCAATATCCCTATAGTGCTCCTAGCGTTCGTTCAAAATCTCCAGCTATCTCTTGGCTTGCTTCTTTTGTGTCTGATGTTGTTACATCTATCCAGTGTATGAAAAGAGTACCATCTTGCACATCCATGGTGATAGTTCCAGGTGTTAGAGTTATACTGTTTGCTAGCATAAGTTTTTTGTAATCCTCTTGTAAGTTAGTTTTTATCGCCACTATGCCAGGATTTATAGGTAGTTTTGGATCTATGACCCTTTTTGCAACATCCCAGTTTGATAAAACTAAATTTTTCATAAAAACAACAAGATAGATGATATAAGCAATCGGTCTAAATCTAAAACTATCGCTACTCGGGTAACTTTTGACATATATCAAGGCTATGACAAATGAGACGGCAAATCCTGTTATCAGCTCTTGTGAGTTAAAACTCATAGTCAGACCAACCCAAATCAAAAATAAAAAAAGCGTCCAAAATATAAATCTCATGATATATCCTTCCTGTTTTTTGGCATATACAGAAAATTATTTGAGTCTCTGTCGGCATGTATGCACTCATTGTTTAGCTTCAAAGAACTAGGCGGACATACATCGGTACATAGGGAACACCAGCAACATCTTCCATAATCTATTCTGGGTACACATCCGCTACCATTTTTTGGATTGTACTCTCTATCTGGGTGAACCATGTCTATCGCTTCATTCATGCACACCTCTTGGCAATTTGCACAACCTATGCAGGATTCTAAATCATTTATGTGAAAGCCTCTATATCCTCTAGGAATCTCTTTTTTGACTTCAGGGTAAGTGATAGTTCTAGGGTGCTCAAAAAGAGTTCCTATCGCACTTAATGGTGATAAAACACCTTTTACATCTATTGCCATTTTGTTACCTCTCTATCTCTGGTGGACATATGCCCAGTGAATTCATAGTCATTGCGACATCTGCAAGTTGGGAATCAACAAGTAGTTTTTCAAGAAGTGTATACGCATGCACCAAAGACGGTCCTCGCACCTGCATTCTTCTTATCTTTTCGCTTCCATCGCCTGCCATATAGTAGCTCATAGCTCCTCTAGCACTCTCAGTTTGCACATAAGTATCGTCAGCAGGCAGCTTAAATTTTCTATGTTTTGGAATTTTTTGTAGTATTTCACCATCTTTTGGCATCTGTTTTATTATCTGCCTCAAAATTCTTATGGATTGTAACATTTCATCTCTTCTAACCAAAGCCCTAGCATAAACATCGCCCTCAGTTCTGGTTGGTATATCGAACTCTAACTGATCATATTTGAGATAAGGCATATCTCTTCTTACATCTCTTTTGATGCCACAAGCCCTTAGTGTTTGACCTACATATCCATTTTTAAGTGCTTCATCTGCATTTACAACTCCAACTCCTATGGCTCTGGATTTAAATATAGTATTATCAAAAAATGTGTTATTATATACAGTTATTCTCTTCTCATAATAATTCATCAAATCGGACAGCTTATCTAAAAATCCATCAGGAATGTCTCTTCTAACACCACCAGGAAAAGCGTACATGTGATAAACTCTGCCACCTGTTAGCTCCTCAAAAAGATCAAGCATATAGTCTCTGTCGCAAACAGACCATTGAGGAATCAATCCTAAACCAATGGAGCCTGCTTGCCCACCCATCCATAAAAATTGAGTAGCCAATCTTTGCATCTCTAAAATCATCGTTCTTATGTATTTTGCTTTTTCACTTATCTCTAAGCCTGTTAGATTTTCAACTGCTCTGGCAAAATTTTCTTCATTTGGATCGGGCTCTGGTACGCAGATTCGGCAAACTATAGTAAAAGCCTGTACAACTGTTCTTCTCTCCACTAGCTTTTCAAATCCTCTGTGAAGATACCCTACATGAGTTTGCGCTCTTTTGATGGTTTCTCCAAGCAGATCAAGCTCTACACTCATATTTCCTGTGATTCCAGGATGTTGAGGTCCATGAAATATTTTGATTGTATTTTTTAGATCACTCATTATTTTGTGCCTCACTATCTGGATTTTGTTGCTCTTGTGCTGCAAGCTTAGCAGCTGCCTCTTGTTCAGCTTTTAGTTTTGCTGCCTTCTTCTCTTCTCTTCTTTTTTTCATCTCAACTTTTACATCAAGATTGTCCCCTCTTTGATCTCTAAAAGGATTCATACTGTTGACAAACTCCAAAGTATCAAAATCCCTTCTCATAGGAGGCATATGTTCCCAGTACTCCAATGCAAAATCTATTAGACTTGGGTGAGTTGGAAAATCAACACCGAACATTTCATGCATCTCTCTCTCCATTATCTCTGCTTGGGGCCAGAGTGTATGCATGGATGGCAGCGTTGCATTTTCTCTATCTATGCTTGTCTGAACCATTACTACATGGTCCCTCTTTTCAGTTTGCAAACAGTATGTTATCGTAAATAACCCCTCTTCCAAGTCATCTCGGCAATTTATTGAGTCAAGCGTGATGTAGCCAAACTCATTTAAAAAACTAAGAAGTATGGATTCTAGATTTTCCAATTTTACAGTTACTTTATATAAGTGTGCATTTTTCTCTACAAGCTCGAGTGAGAGTTTTTCTAGCTTAGATGATAAATCTATCATGCAACACCTCCATTTTCTAAATTGTACCAATCTGTCTCATATGATGGATCGATATGTCCGCCTAGTACTCTTTTTTGGTTATCTTTGTAAAATTTCAAATTTTCATCATATTTTTGCCAGCCAGCTTTTTCTCCGTTTTTGATTCTCTCTTGCAGAAGAACAAAGCCCTCTATAACTGACTCAGGGCGAGGCATACAGCCTGTAACATACACATCTACTGGTATATAGTCATCAAGTTTTTTTATTGTATTATAAGAGTCCCAATACATTCCACCGTTTATGGGACAACTCCCCAAGGTTATGACATATTTTGGTCTTTGCATCTGTTCATATGTTCTTATAACCCGTCTTAGCGTCTTATAAGCCAAATAACCAGAGAGTATAATCAAGTCAGCCTGCCTAGGAGTTGCAACTCCAACAACACCCATTCTCTCAGCATCGTATCTACTAGTAAAAGTAGGAGGCATCTCTATAGCACCGCATCCTGTTCCGTATGCTACGACAAATATACTTCGACTTCTAAACCAATTTACAGCTTTTTCCATGATGGCATGGGTGTTTGCCATACCACTCTCTTCTAATTTGCACTTTAAGCTACTATCTAGGTCACTACCATGAAAACCACTTTCCATTTTATCCCCTTTATCCAAACCAAATAACTCTAGCTAATCCTAAGAGAGCTATGAGAGTAGGTATTTTCATTAAAAAATCAACCGCTTGTTCAACTTTATATCTTCCATATACTACACCTATGAAAATAATAGTCACAAAAATAGCCAAAGTTTTTAAAACAAGCATCCAAAGTGAATCAGCTCCACCTAAAAACAGGTCAATTATCAAAACAAGTTTTGCAAAGGCAAATAGTGAACCCTGAGACATAAGCAGAGCTAAAAATTTACCGCTAAACTCTGTCCTTGGTCCAGAATATACCTCTTGAGGAGCCCCTGGAATGTCAAATGGCGACTCACCAAAAAAACCTACCATAGAAATCATAGCTGCTATAAAAAGTAGAGGATGGTTTATGATATTTAAACCCCCTGTTTTTTGCATATCTATGATGTGTACTATATCACTGCTGTTTGCTGCTATTATCAAACCAACAACGGCTATATAAAAGGGCAATTCAAGACCTATGAGTCGGGTTAAACCTCTGACAACTCCCATAACACCAAAAGGATTGCCACCTGTTCCGACTGCTAAAGCATTGCCTAGTGGTCCTAAAACCATAAGGTACAACAAAACAAAAAGGTTTCCCTGACTAGTGGCGCTTCTTAAAAAATCACTATCACTAAAAACAGGCACAAGTATAAGAGTTAAAACAGCTCCCGTTGCCATGATTATTGGTCCTAGATAAAACATCCAACCATAATTAACGGTGTTTTTTTTGGAAAAAAGCTTTATGCTATCGTAAAATGATTGATATATAGTAGGACCGTATCTACCTTGAATCCTTGCCAATATATTTCTATATAGACCAAAATAGATAAAACCAACGACATATGCTAACATGATGAGCAGTATAATTTGAAATATCATGAGTTAACTCCTATAAAAAACAGTGCACTAAAGAAGAGCAAGATTATGATCATTGTATTGTGAATATTTCCATAATACATACGACTCAGCAGTTCAGAACTTCTTTTTGTCTGTAGTGCTAGAGCATCATAAAAAGTTGCTGTACTCCTTTTTAAGATGGCATTTACAAATTTGATTCTGTGCAGTTCCGTACCAAATCCAAATCCATAGTGCAAAGATGTATCTTTTGATGGTACTTCACCACAGTAGCTTATATCAAATCTGTTTATATTGTTTTTGGCTTTTGATTTTATCCTGCTGATGAGCAGTAAAATCAAAACAAAAAAGGCAACAAAAGCACTCATGATGAAAAGTCCGTTGAAATTACCAACAGCACTATCCATGATGCCTACTCCATCATAAGGCAAAGCTTTCAAAGAGAATTGAGTTAAAATCGGATTTATAACTTTTACAAATGCTCCGGGAAATGCTCCTGTTAAAACCAAAAGAAGTGCAAGTATGATTTGTGGAATCAGATAACTAAGAGGTACCTCTTTTTGAGTCTCCAGCCCTTTTGAAGTCGGATGTCCAAGATAGATACCATATACCAGTTTATAACAGTACAAAAATGATGCTGCGCCAGAAAATAACATACCTATGAGTATAAGAGCAAATTTTGTGTTTATCGCAGCATTATACATCATGAATTTTGATGCAAAACCACCAAGTGGAGGCATACCTGCCAGACCGATTATACCGATTAAAAGCATCACAAATGAGACAGGAGTCCTATATATGAGACCACCTAGCTCACTAAATCTGTTTTTGCCGGTTTGTGCTATGATAGCAGCTACATTTATAAATAATAATAGTTTTATGATAGTATGAATCAGCGTATGATAAAGTGCCCCAGCCACTCCATAAGTGGTACCAAATCCAATGACAGCAATTATGTAGCCAAGCTGAGCAATGGATGAGTAGGCAAGAAGTCTTTTTACTTCATCTTGTGTTATGGCTTTAAAGGTTGCTATTATCGAAGTTGCAACACCAATCCAAGCTAGAGTGTAGCCAAAATCTGTACCATTTAAAATGGTCCCAAACATTATCTTTAACTCTTGATATCCTACTATATTTCCATATATCAAAAAGAGTCCATAGATGCCCATTTTTGACATCACAGCTGAAAGAATTGAGCTAAAAAGGTCAGGCGCTTTTGAGTATGTATCGACTACCCAATAGTGCAATCCAATCACACCAGCTTTTGTGAAAAAACTGAGTGAGAAGAGAATGATTAGTGTTAATTGTATATCAAATGGCATACTCTTAAACGAAGCCGAAATCGTAGCAAAATCAAAAGAGTTTGCAAAAGAGTAGGATATGACGATAGCGGCTATCAAAGAGAATGCTGATGCTAAAGAAAATAGTATATATTTTTGTAGCGACTTTATATCTATATTATTTGATTTTGAGATGATAAAGTAACTACTCCAAGTCATAATTTCCCAACCTATAAAGAAGGTGATAAAATCTCCTGCTAGAACGATTATCAACATCGCAAAAGAGAGTAGAAGCTGTAGTGCGTAGTAGTTGCAAGAGAGTTTCTTGCTCTTTTGAGAAACAGTTACGAGCAAAAAAGATATCAAACTCAAATAGGCAAAAAATGTTCCAAGTGGTGTCTGAATCAGACTAAGTGTGAAATCTTTTGTCAAAGAGAAGCTTACATGTAGGTCTCCCCCAAACTGATATAAAAATAGTATAGGTAAGATATTTAATAGTAAAAATATTGAATTCATAGTCCTACTCCTAATGCAAATTTTAGATAATCAGTCGGATTTATCAAGGCATTTGCCGCCAAATCCGTGTAGTGAATCAACAAGGAAGGAAATAGACCAAATATGACTATCAGTGCTGCCAATACACAGAGCAAGATATAGTTTATAAAGCCTACATGCACAACTCTTTTTGTCCCTTTTTTATCTAACATCATAGCTGTCAATCTAAAGAAATATACAGCTTCTACGATAGAAACCAAAAGTATAAAAGCTATGGCACTGTAGTTATGAGATAGAGCAAATCCCTTTAAGATTAGAATTTTTCCAACAAATCCACTAAAAGGAGGAATTCCTAAGATCGATAAAAAACCAATAGCAAATATGATGGTCAAAAATCTTGATTTAAAATCTCCAAATATAGAGATTTTTGTACTTTTGAGATGGTGAATCAATATGCCTAAAGCCAAAAATATCAACAACTTAGATATAGAGTGACTTGTAAGATGGAAAAGAGCACCAGAAACTGTTTCACTAGAGTTGGTTGATAGAGCCATAAACAAGATGCCAAGTTGCCCTAGTGTTGAGTATGCGAAAAGTCTCTTGACATTTGTTTGGTTTAGTGCGGTAAATTCGGAAACTAAAAATGTGATCGCACCTATAACCATGACAAAAAGCATATACTTTGAACTTAAGCCAAATAGATAAAATAGATGAAAAAATACAAACAGATAAGCTTTTGCAACAACAGAGCTAAAGAGTCCATTGACTGATGAGATGCTTCCTTGATATATATCTGGCGCCCAAAAGTTCATCGGAAATAGTTCTGCTTTTGTTCCAAAACCTATAAAAAGCATCAAAACTATAAGAACAGAAATCTTTGGATCTATTTCGTGAAATCTTTGAGCAATTAAGCCTAGATTTACTGTCCCTATCTGTAGATATATCAGCATAATCGCAAAAACTATAAATATAGAAGCAATGGAGCCTATGATGAGGTATTTTATGCCTGATTCTAAACCTAGTTTGTCTTTATTGTATGCTGATAGCGTATATGAGCATATACCAACGATTTCGAAAAAGATGTAGAGGTTAAATATATCGCAACTTAGTATCATACCGATACTGCCTGCTATTAGCATATTGAAAAATACATAAAATCTCGCTTCATCTCTTTTTGGATTAACTTTAAAATACCATAACATATAAAAAGAGACAATAACCGCAGAAAAAGTAAAAATCAACAAAAAGAGCAATGAGTAACCATCCAATACAAATGCGATACCCAAAGGTGGTTTGATAGAAAATTGCGAAATCTGAGGAAGTTTCATAGTTGTATAAGCGATGCTTTGCACAAAGAGTATGAAACTCAACAAAATTGAGCTGCCTCTTAGCGTAAAAGAGCCTAACTTTTTAAAGTAAGGAGTCAAAAATGAGAATATAACCGGCAATAAAAAATAGTAACCTAAACTCATGTCAATCCCTCAACTCATTCATTTTTGATATATCATTTCTACCAGTAAGTTTATAATACTCGATACCAAATGACAATCCAAGTGCCAAAATCGCTAACCCAATAACAATGGTTGTCAAAATCATCGCTTGAGGGACAGGATCTACCATGCCCGTAAAAGTTTTAGTTTTATCATCAACTATCGGTGCAACTAAGCCAACTTTATAGTGTAAGCCTATAAAAAATAGAAAAAGAGCCGACTCCATTATGTCAAAGGAGACCAAAACTTTCACTAGATTTTTTTGTGTTGCAATTCCATAAAACCCTATAAAAAAGAGTGCCATGGAGCCCACTATAATGATAGCATGTATGCTCTGTGTTGAGTTGAAAAAATCAAGCATTTTCTATCTCCTTTTCGTGTTCTTCTTTTACAAAATACTCTACTATGACAGCCATCTCGCTACCAACTTTTATACCTACTATCACATAAATGACAGGGATGATACCACCACTTATAAGATTCCCAATTTCACTTACAGGATGGGGTAAAAAATTTCCTAGTAGCATATTTACTTTAAAAAGACCGATGATAGCGACCAATACATAAGCTGATCCGCTCAGGGACTCGCCAAGTGTTAAGATAGAGTGATTTAAGTCCATATTTGGGTTTGCCAAGAAGAGCAGTAAAAATGCAGTTGCGATAACAACACCACCTTGAAATCCACCACCAGGACTTAAGTGACCGTGAATGATGATATAGGCACCAAAAAGAATTATGACACTCAATAGTAAGCGACTGCCGACATTTAAGATGAAACTATCTTGTTTGATGATTTTTGCATAAGTTCTTTGCGATGTACTCAACATCAATGCTACACCAGAAGTTGCCAAAAACAGAACCGTAACTTCTCCAACTGTATCGATTCCCCTGAAAAATGTAACAACAGATGTGACGGCATTTGCGGTAGCCGTTTGCATATTTAGATTTAAAAATATATCACCAACACTTTTATGAAGGTCTGTCTTCACTTGCATAAGTAATCCAAGCAGAGATAAAAGAAGAGCCGAAGACAAAATAGATAGAACAATATGTTTGATAGGTAGGGTTTTTTTAAGACTCATGACTCTACCTCCTCTTGAGATGTGTGTCTGATTCCAAGCAAAAATACTGCTGTACTAAGACCTGTTCCGATAACTGCCTCTGTAAGTGCAACATCAGGTGCTTGAAATATAAAAAACAGCACAACACTACCAAGACCAACACCCATAAAAAGCATGACAGATTGAGTTATATCTTTGCTTAATATCGCTCCAAGAGCAACTATTATGATAGACAAAAATGTAAATAGTATAAGTAATCCTATCATTTCTCATCTCCTTTTAATGCATCAACTCCGCTACTGTTGAAAACATGCTTGTAAAATCTCTTGTATGTTGTCATAGCAAGGAGTGAAGAGGATATGGGATTTGTTATGAGTATGAAAACTGCCAAAACTATAAGTTTGAACGACCATTGTGGCTCAAAGCAGGCTATTCCTAAAATCACTAACAAAGAGCCTAGCGTTGAAGCTTTTGTAGCTGCTTGCATTCGCGTCAAGGTATCTGGCATACGCAACAGACCAATCCCGCTGATAAAAAATAGCAAAACTCCCAGTAAAGCAAGTATATATCCAAGAAAAACCAACATCACAGCTCCTTATCTAAGAATTTTGCAAATACTACCGTGCCTACAAATCCGATTAATCCAAAGACAAATGCAACATCAAGATACAAACTCTTTTGAAAATAAAAGGAGAGAACAACAAGCAAAGAGGTAGCAATGATGCTCATAGAATCAAAAGCAACAACCCTGTCAGCCAGAGTTGGACCCCTCAAAAACCTGATCAAGACCAACAATAGCGATAACGCTATAAGTAAAATCAAAAAATTTAACATACCAGCCCCATTAATTCTTTTGTCGTAAGATTAACTAGAATGTGCTTGCTATAAGTTAAACAAGTTGAATTATTTCGTTTACTTAATATTAATATTATGTTAATGATAAAAGAATGATATTTGTCTTGTCTTGTGGGTTTATTTTTTCTCTAAATATTCCAGTAGTTTAAAGAGTTCTTGGTTTTCTTCATTTAGTTTGGATTTGTCTAGAGTCTTTAAATAGTATCTTAGAAAAGTTAGTGAGCTATAAGGATACGGAATGGCAGACTCCTCGAAGCGTTTTTGTATGGTTTTTGATAGGCTTGCTTTTTTCCACATAAATCTATCGAATAAAAATGCCATTGAGTTTAAGATATCTATCAATATTTTTATGTTTTTTTCATATGAGGACTCAAATTTTTTATTAAACTCTTCAAAGAAAGATGCAAAGTATTCGTCTGTTATAGGCAAAAGCATCTCATTTTCTTCTCTAAGAGTTCCTATATAATCTATAGCATCTACATATAAACTCCTTAAATGTTTGACATTTTGTTTTAAAGTTATCGCTTCTATGTCATCTTTATTCAGTTTGGACAACTCTGACATCTTTTCTTTTATCTCTATTTCCATAATACCTAAGCTGGCTTTTATGCTTTTCATTTTTGCACTATTGTTTTCCAGGCGCTTTTTTGCCTCTTTATATCTTGTATATCTAAGAAATATCGTAGAAAATGCTATTTTTGGATACATGTAGCTTTTTTTGTATATATTGTATATCTCATTTACATTTTGTATGTTTTGATAAACTTCCGTTAGATTGCCATCAGCTAGGGAACTGTCTATCTCTAAGAGATTGTTGTAAGCAGTAAAAAGAAATCTTTTTATTTTAAAGTAATCTAAAGTTTCATCTTTTGATTGAAGTTCATAGTTTTTATATTTTCCAACAGTTTCTTGCAGTTTTGCAAAAAAATTGTTCATAGTGGTATCTATAAAATTTTTAGGAACAGTTTTGATAGAATAAAATTCAGGATCCAGTTTTTGGTCGAGCGCTGAGTCTTCATCTTTATCTGGCAGACTTGTTTGAAGTATCGCTTTTTTTGCATCTTGTATATCTAAAACAGGTTTACTCAGATCATCAGAAGAGGGTGTCTGCTTTTTTATATCTAAGATTACATCATCTTTAAGTTGAAAATCGACATTTAAGCCAATACTAGGCAGATTATCAAAATCAGACCATGCTTGTATGCCAAATTTGTACTTGTTGTTATCTCTAGTCAAAACCAGACCAGAGCCATCATCATTGTTGTAAAAAATTATCGTTCCTATCATAAAATGAAGTATAGCATATACTATTTTAATATCCTATATGTTAAAATCTCAAAATGATTAATGCAACTATTTTAAATATAGCAGATTTTATTGGTATTGCTTCTTTTGCTTTGAGTGGATTTTATGTGGCTACAAAGGATAGACTGGATCTTCTTGGTATCTTTATAGCCTCTTTTTTGACAGCTCTTGGAGGTGGTGTGGTTAGAGATATAATAGTTTCAAGAGATATAATAGTTTCAAAAGTGCCATTTATATTTGTTGACTTGTACCCTATACTTATAGTTGTTATAGTTCTCTTTTTTGCTATATTTTTAAAACTGCATAAAAAAGATAGCATAAAAAATAGTAAATATCTGGTTTTGTGCGACTCTATAGGACTTATCTCTTTTTCTATCTCTGGAGCTTTAGTTGGTGTAAGTTCTGGATTTAATTTTTTTGGAGTTTCACTTTTGGCAGTCATCACAGCGGTTGGTGGGGGTGTGATGAGAGATATGTTGTTAAATAAAATTCCAATGCTTTTAGTAAGTGAGCTATATGGAACTATTGCTCTGTTTATTGGTGGCATAGTTTTTGTGCTAAATCATTATGAAAATATCAATCTATTTTCTATTTCCTCCGTTTTTGTATTTGGCTTGATATTTAGGCTTTTGGCATACAATAAAAAGTGGCATTTACCCCATCTTGACTAAGATTGGGTATAATTAGTGATAAAATTTAAGGATTAAAATCATGTATGAAAAACTAGATAAAGATTTCGTATTAAATACCTATGCGAGAAATTATGTGAATTTTAAGCAGGGTATAAATGCAACCTTGTATGATGAAAAAGGTAGAGATTATATAGATTTTACTAGCGGCATAGGAGTCAGCAGTGTAGGGCATGGCAATGCAAGATTGGCAAATGCTATATGTGAACAGGCGAGAAATCTTATACATACTTCAAATCTCTTTTTGATAGAACCTCAGGCAAAACTTGCAAAAAAATTAGCCCAGCTTAGTGGTTTTGATATGGCTACATTTTTTGCAAACTCTGGAGCTGAGGCAAATGAGGGAGCTATCAAGATAGCCAGAAAATATGGTGAGAAGAATTTTGATAATAAAAAATACAAAATTATTACTTTAGAAAACTCATTTCACGGCAGAACCATCACAACGGTAAAAGCAACAGGGCAAGAGAGTTTTCATAAAGCCGAATTTAGCCCATATCCAGATGGTTTTTCGTTTGATAAAAATATAAAAACTATCTATGAGAGCATTGATGATGAAACTATAGCTGTGATGATAGAGCTTGTTCAAGGTGAGGGTGGTGTAGAGCCGTTTGATAAAAAAGAGATACAGGAGTTGGCAAAATTTTTAAAAGAGAAGGGCTTACTGCTTATCGTTGATGAAGTTCAAACAGGCATCTACAGAAGCGGTGAATTTTTGGCAACAAATCTATATGAAATAGAGCCTGACATCATCACTTTAGCAAAAGGTTTGGCTGGTGGAGTTCCTATAGGAGCGGTGATGACGACTCATAAAGATATATTTGAGCCAGGAGACCATGGAAGCACTTTTGGGGGAAATTTCTTAAGTACAAGAGCTGGTATAGAGGTGTTGGATATACTTGAGAGTTATAAAAATAGTGGTTCATTAGATGAAACATTTTTATACTTTGAGGAGCAGTTAAGTGAGATTTGCTCTAACTATCCGCAGTTTTTTACAAAACATGTCGGGCTTGGTATGATGAGAGGATTTAGATGTAAAGACAGCGATACTTTGGCTAAAATCATCAAAGCATGTTTTAACGAGGGTCTTTTGGTACTAAGAGCAGGGAAAGATACTCTAAGAATGTTGCCACCTTTGACTATAAGCAAAGATGAGATAACTGAAGGATTCAAAAGGATGACAAGTGCGCTTGATTGGATCTCTTAGTCTGCTTGCTGCTCTTTTTGCCTCTTTTGCGTTTGCTGACAATGCTACTCTTTTATCGGGTTTAAAACAAAATATACTCAAAAATGAAAAAACAACAAATGAGTTAAACAGTGATAACTTGGAAAAGAGTTGGATAAATAGTATAGTCGGCTCATTTAGCTACAACAACAGTGATGCGGGCATGAGAAGAGAAGAGACAAATACCCTCTCTATAACCATGAATCAGCCTATATTTAAGAGTGGGGGTATATATTATGCTATAAAGTATGCTGATGCAAACAGGGACTTTCTTAGGATTGCTACTCGCTTTACCAAACAGACAGAGATAAAAACTATACTATCATCTCTATATAACCTAAAAAAACTAGATCTTCAAATCCAAAAAGAGAAGTATCTCATAAAAAATGCAAAGATAGATATACTTAGAAAAAAAGAGCAGTATAAAAGCGGTTTTTTAGATAGTAGTTTTTTAAATCAGGCTATACTAAGTGAGAGCTCACTTCAAAGAGCATTGCTAGATATGTATTCAAGCAGACTTGAGCTTCTAAAGGTTTTCAAAACTTTCAGTGATGCTGATATGGAGAATGTTAAATTGCCAAAATTTAGCCTGATAGACAAGTCGGCTTATCTAAAAAAGTCCTTGGTTTTACAGCAGAAAAAGAGTGAAATAGTAAAAAATAACTATCTGAAAAAGATGACAATTTCAAGCTATTTGCCAACACTGTCGTTTAATGCCGGATTTTTTGATAGTTATGATTTTGGAGCAAAAAGATACAGTTCGTTTGGACTTAAGATAAGTATGCCACTTATCGATCTGAACCGAGGCAGAACCATAGAGATAAAAAGATTGGAGTATCTAAAGTCCAAACTTGAGTATCAAGATAAAAAACGAGATGAGCAAAAGAGTTTTGAGCTAGCAGTTGAAAAGATAAAGATACTTAAAAAGAAGATAGCTTTGACGCAAGAGGATTTAAAGTTGTATGATTCTTTACTTAATTCTACAAAAGATTCATATAAAGCCGGTGAAAAGACCATATACGATATCCAAACTTTAGAAAATTCTAAAAATACAATGGCACTTGATGTTAAGATTTTTAAAATTCAAATCCAGTTATCCTTATTGGATTTATATGCGAAGATGAATGGTAAAATTTAGCTCCTATATGCAAGATTGGCTTTATGGTCAAGATGGATACTATCATACTCACAAAGAGATAGGAAAAAAAGGAGATTTTTACACCGCTGTGAGTAGTAGCATGTTCTTTGGTGGCTCCATTGCAAAAAGGCTGATATCTACTATCTCAAGCGGTTTTTTAAGCTCTACATGTAGCGTCGTAGAGATAGGCGCACACAGGGGATATCTTCTAGCAGATATGGTGCAGTTTATATATACTTTGGAACCAAAACTGCTTGAGAGTTTGAAGTTTGTCATAGTTGAGCCTTTTGAGCAAAATAGAAAGGCTCAGATAGAGTATTTTTATGACTCTTTTGGTGACGCTGTAAAGATATCTCATGTTGATTCACTTAAAGAGTTGAGATGCGAAGAAGCTTTTTTTGTAGCAAATGAGATTTTTGATGCTTTTGCTTGTGAAGTGGTAAAAGATGGAAAAATGTTAGTTATTGAGAATGAAAATTTAAAATTTATAGAAATGGATGAAATAACTAACAATTTATCAAAAAGTTATGATATACACAAAGGTGAAATCCCAATAGGCTATGAAGAGTTTGCAAAAGATATGTCTCAAAGTTCTCGAAGATTTGAATTTGTAACATTTGATTATGGGGATAGATATGCTAGGGGTGATTTTTCTCTAAGAGTTTATCATAAGCATAGCGTTTATCCATTTTTCTCTTTAACAAACTTTGCAAAAGATACAAAGACGGAAAAAAGTTTCAAAGATTTTTATAAAAAAAGTGATATTACTTATGATCTGAATTTTGATTATCTTATCAAAGCATATGAGAAAAGTGGAGTAAAATTGGAGCTATTTTCAAGTCAATTCTCCGCACTTGTAAATTTTGGATTAACCGAACTGTTAGAGTTGTTAGAAAAAAACTCAACAAAAGAAGCATACGAAAGAGAGATAAACAAAGTAAAAATCCTAATAGACCCAACAATGATGGGAGAGAGATTTAAGATGGCATGTTTTAGAAAACAAGGTTAATTTAAAAGCTGAGTTTGCCTTGTTTTGATTTTTCACTTTTTATGTAAGCAACGGCTATTGCAAATCCATCTTCGTGTGTTATAGAAAGATCTAACTCTGTTATGTCAAACTCTTGTATCAAATGCTTGGAGAGTTTAAAATATGGTCTGTTTTTTTCATCTTTGAAGATTTTTATATCAAAAAAGCTACATTTTTTGCTGATGCCCAGACCCAGAGCCTTTGAGATTGCCTCTTTTGATGCCCAGAAGCCTGCTAATGTATTTATACTTTTTGCCAGAGCTATCTCATCTTGGCAGAGAAATTTTGTGAGCGCTTTGTCTCCAAAACGCTCCGTAAATCTCTTTATTCTGTCGATTTTTACTAAATCAACCCCTATCATTGAACCACAAAATCGGTGAAGAAGATATTTTTTATCTGACCGTCTGTTAGGACATTGTTTATTTTGCTGACAATTTCATCTTTTAATCTGCTTTTACCTTTCATCGTACTCACCTCTTCAAAAGTCTTTGAAGATAAAACTCTTATGATTATATCTCTGATAAGAGGTTTTTTCTTGTCTAGTTCAGCTGAGAGTTCAGGTTTGTCCAGCTCTAGATTTATAGTTGTTTTGAGAAATCTGCTGCCATTTTCACTAAGAAGATTTACGATAAATTGACTCATAGGATACATCGGTCCCACAGTCAGATAGTCCGTATCTCTTTTAGTTATTCTTTTGGCTGGCATGCTTTTTGTCTGCTTTTGTGCAGTTGCATCAGTTGCAGCCGCTTCATCTGAACCACTTAGTAAAAAATATGCAACTAATCCACCACCAATCAACAATATAACAAGTAGAACTATCACGATGATGAGCACCATATTTCCACCGGATTTTTTCTCTACTACCTCTTCTTCATCACTCTTTTTATCTGCCATTTGTGGCTCCTTTTAAATTAGTCATCAACTATATATCGTTTATTTTGTCAAAAATTTTACCAAAAGTTAGATAAAGGTCTCATTACATCCACTCTATGAGCTTTGGTACTTCATCAATGTTATAGCATTTTATACCGTTTATCTCTTCAAGTGGCAAAGTTGGAACTATAGCTTTTTTAAAATTTTGTGATTTTGCCTCTTTTAATCTCAAGTCAAGATTGTAAACATCTCTTATATCGCCGATGAGGCTAACTTCTCCTAAAAACAGAGTATCTTTGCTCAGTGGTCTATCTCTATAACTGCTTATTATCGCTGCAATGATAGCTAAATCAGCAGCAGTTTCACTTATCTTGATGCCCCCAGCTATATTGATAAATACATCATATTGATTAAAAGGCAAGTCTAATTTTCGCTCCAGCAACGCCAAAAGCATTGTGAGTCTGTTAAGTTCATAACCTGTTGCACTTCTTTTAGGATTTGGGTAGCCACTTTCGCTGACAAGTGCTTGAACTTCTAGTATGATTGGGCGAGAGCCCTCCATCACAACTGTTGTGGCCGAACCGGCTTGTGCTTTTCCTCTTGTGAAAAATTTTCTAGATATATCTTTTGCACTCACCAATCCTCTTTTTGTCATCTCAAAGATTCCAACTTCACTTGTAGAGCCAAAACGATTTTTAAATCCCCTTAAAAGTCTCATCTCTCTTGATGAATCTCCCTCAAAGTATAGCACAGTATCGACCATATGCTCTAGCACCCTAGGACCGGCAATGGAGCCATCTTTTGTGATGTGTCCTATGATAAATATGGCAACAGAGTTCTCTTTTGCATATCTCATCAGCTCAAATGTAATCTCTCTTACTTGCGATACACTTCCCGGCGCTGCGGTTAGTTTGTCGCTATAAATCGTCTGTATGGAGTCGATTATAAGCATATCAAAATGATTTTTGCCTAATTCACCAAATATAATGTCAAGTTTTATCTCTGAGAGTAAAAACAGATTGTCGCTGTTGCTTTGGAGTCTGTCGGAGCGAAGTTTGATCTGACTTGCCGACTCTTCTGCACTTACATAGAGAACTTTTTTCTCTTGTTGGGCTAGATTTCCCGCGATTTTTAGCATCAAGGTCGATTTTCCAACCCCTGGGCTTCCTCCTACTAAAACTAAACTGCCATTTACTATGCCACCGCCCAAAACCAAGTCTAGTTCGCTGTCTCCGGTTGAAAATCTTTCAACCCTTTCATGCTCAACTTTGGTTATGGGAATTGCACCGGTATAATCTTTTTTGATGCTATTTGTCTCTTTTAAGACTTCAATTTGTTTAGAATTTAACTCCAAAAATTGATCCCAGGCTCCACAGTTTGGACATTTACCTAGCCATTTACTACTTTGGTGTCCGCAAGCTTGACACTCAAAAAGTGTTTTAACCTTCGCCATGATTTTCTATAAATATTGAACTAAGAATCGTGTCTATATACTCATCTGCATCAAAAGAGATAAGATCATCCTCTTTTTCACCAACACCGATATATAGTATAGGAAGTTGTAACTCTTTTGCTATAGCAAACAAAGAGCCACCTTTTGCTGTGCCATCTAGTTTTGTGATGATTATAGCATCTATACCTACTATCTCGTTAAATGCTTTTGCTTGATTTATGGCTGAAGTGCCTTGCGTTCCATCGAGTATAAGTATCTTTCGATTTGGTGCTCCCTCTTTTGCTTTGTCGCAAATCCTGACTATCTTTTTTAACTCATTTGAGAGGTTTGTTTGATTGTGTAGTCTTCCTGCAGTGTCTATGATGACATTGTCTATATTTTTAGCTTTTGCACTACTTATAGCATCGTATGCTACGGCTGATGGGTCATGCCCTTGTTTTGTAGAGACTATCGGAACATCGATTTTGTTTGCCCACCTAGTCAATTGCTCTATCGCAGCAGCTCTAAAGGTATCTGACGCACCAAGAAGGACTTTTTTGCCTTCTTTTTTGTAGTTATTTGCAAGTTTTGCTATAGTGGTCGTCTTTCCAGCTCCGTTAACGCCTATAATTAACTCTACAAAAGGTTTTTCTGCCTCTAGGCTTTTTGGAATATCATATATAAAATATGATTTTAAAACCCTTTTTATATCCTTTTGTTCGACTAGATTCTGTGGAGGAAGGTAGTATATAATCTCTTCGACTAACTCATAGGGGATATCTGATTCTATCAAAATCTCCTCTAGCGTCTCTTTGTCAATTTTTTCTACTTTTTGAGGTAAGACCTCTTTTATAACGCCAAGCGTCTTGCTGAGACCTTTTTTGATAAATCCTATCATTTTTTCAAAGCCTCTTGTATATCCGAATCTATCATCTCTTGAGGAATTGCTCCTAAATAGTGTGTTACATAATTTCCATTTTTATCGTACATTATCATAAATGGTATGCTCTCCACACCGCCAACAGCGGTTGCAAAATCCATATTTGCAGGTGAATTTGTGATAGTGTAATTGATAGTAAAAGAGTTGATAAAGTCTTTCAGTTCGTTGTTATCTTTGTTTGGTTCGATTAAAACTCCTATAATCTCTAGCTTATCTTTGTACTCTTCTTGAAGATTGTTTAAATGTGGTATCTCCGCCTTGCAAGGTGGGCACCATGTAGCAAAAAAATCAACAAGCACTATCTTCCCATTTGCATTTGAAAATTTAAAACCTTTATCTGTTTTTGCTAGAGTGATTTTGTCTCCATTTACTGTTGTTAGGGTTATTTCATCAGATTTTTTATTTTGAATATTTAGAGTTTTTTCTTGTTTTTGTGTAGTTTGGGTTTTCTCTCTCTTTTCATTATCCTTTTTTGAGCAAGCTACAAGTGTAAGAGCAAAGCTCAACAATAAAACATATGAAATTTTTTTCATTATAAAGACCTTTTTGTAAAAAATAAGGTATCATTATATAAAAAATTTCCTTAAAACTGACCTTACGCACTATAAACACACCTAGGCAGAATGAGAAAGCATCATATGCGAGGCAGTTTACTTTTAGCGTAGCCGTAGCTACGGTAGAAGTGAACTAACGAAGCAGATGGTGCTTTATCATTCTGTCCTTAGGATGATAAAATTTGCACCCTACTGCTGCGTCAGCATAGCTTCATAGTAGAATAACTACAATTTTGCTATACTTCCTTGCATTAGAGTGCAACTTTTATCACCTAGGTGTGCTTATAGTGTGTAAGGTCAGTTAAAAGCTAAAACAATGAAACATATGAAATTTAAAAATAAAAATGAATTTAGAACTTACTGTAAAAAAAGATTAAAAAGCGTGATGAATAAAAACAAGATAAAAAGAGATTTTTTGGCAAGAGAGAAAATCTTGGACTATATTGACGATGTAAAAGCTAAAAATATACTTTTATATATCTCTTTAGAGAGTGAAATAGATACAAAAAAGTTGCTTTTGCAACTCAGAAAAAGTAGAAAACAGACCATTTTTGTTCCATTTATGGAAGGTGTCAGTTTTAAAATGGTAAAATATAGGTTGCCTTTATATATAAAGAAATTTAATATAAAAGAGCCTAGAAATTCTTTTGCAATTAGCAAAAAGATAGATTTAGCTATCGTTCCAGTCCTAGGGGTGGATGGAGCATTTAGAAGAGTTGGTTTCGGAAAAGGGATGTATGATAGATTCTTTGAGTCCCTTGGATACAAACCAAAGATAGCATTTGTAGAGTTAACTGACTGTTTTACCTCTTTACATGTAGGAGAGTCACATGACATACAAGCAGATATATATATAACCCCATATAAAACTAAAATCGTAAGGCGATTTACTAAGAGGGTCAGATGATAGTAGAATCAACAGTTGTTGGGATAAGTGCCATAGTGGGTGCTGGTATAGGGTTTTTTGTTGCCAAAAAAATGGATGCGGCTAATTATAATTTATATGTAGAGCAGGCAAAGGCTAAAGCTAAAGCCATAGAGCATGAAGCAGAGTTGATACTAAAAAACAGTGATCTTAAAGTAAAAGCTGCCGAATTAGAAGCTAGACAAAAGTACGAAGAAAAACTAATAGTTTGCAATAAAGACCACTCTGAAAAGATGTTTGAATTGGAGAAAAAAGAGGAGCATTACAAAGAGGAACTCAAGAAAATAAATAGAGAAAAAAGTGAACTTGGCAATATCCAAAAAGAGGCAAAAGAGTTATTTGAAGAGGGAACTAAGCTCAAAGAGGAGTATAGCTCAAAAGTACAAGAGGCTCTTAATGTGCTAGAAAAATCAGCTGGACTTACTCAAAGCGAAGCAAGAGATATAGTGCTTAAAAAGGTTGAAGAGCAGTCAAGATCTGAGATAGCACACATCGTTAGAAAGTACGAAGAAGAGGCAAAACAAGATGTACGAAGAAGAGTAAACTATATCTTAGCGCAAGCAACAAGCAGATTTGCAGGCGAATTTGCAGCAGAGCGACTTATAAATGTTGTAAATATTAAAAATGATGAATTAAAAGGTAGGATAATAGGAAAAGAGGGTAGAAATATAAAAACCCTTGAGATGCTTTTAGGAGTCGATATCATCATAGACGACACCCCAAATGCTATTATCCTTAGTAGCTTCAATCTTTACAGAAGAGCAGTGGCAACAAAAGTGATAGAGTTACTTGTCGAAGATGGAAGAATCCAACCAGCTAGGATAGAGGCTATATACGAAAAGACAAAAGCAGAGTTTGACAAAGGCTTGATAGAAGAGGGTGAAAATATCCTGATGGATTTAGGATTGACTAAAGTACATCCTGAGATAGTAAAACTCATCGGAAGATTGAAATTTCGTGCAAGTTATGGGCAAAATGCACTTGGTCACTCTTTAGAAGTTGCTCATTTAGCCGGCATAATCGCAGCTGAGTGTGGTGGCGACGAGATGCTAGCAAGACGAGCGGGCATACTTCACGATATAGGAAAAGCATTGACTCATGATTTCCCTGGAAGCCATGTTGATTTGGGTGCAGATATCTGTAAAAGATACAAAGAGAAAGATGCCGTTATAAATGCCATATATGCTCACCATGGACATGAGGAACCAACTTCTGTCGAGTCAGCCGCAGTTTGTGCTGCCGACACTCTTTCAGCTGCAAGACCTGGAGCAAGAAGAGAAGTTTTAGAGGCATTTTTAAAGAGAGTAAAAAGCATAGAAGAGATAGCAACAGATAAAGATGGCATAAAAAATGCCTATGCTATAAATGCAGGACGAGAAGTGCGAGTCATAGCAAATGCAAAGCTTGTAAATGATGATGAAGCAGTACTTTTGGCAAAAGAGATAGCAAAAGAGATAGAGGGAAAAGTCCAATATCCAGGCGAGATAAAAGTAAATGTTATAAGAGAAGTTCGCTCCATAGACTTCGCTAGATAACTCTACATGTAGAGGGCTGTTTTAAGTAAATGTATAGTTTTAAAACATTTTACAAAGAGGCTAAAAAGTATAAAAAAGAGCTGATATTTGCAAATTTATTGGCTCTATTTGCTGTTATAGTCAGCACCCCCGCACCACTTGTGATGCCTGTTTTGGTGGATGAAGTTCTACTAAAAAAACCCGGCATCGTCACAAAAACCATAGACTCTTTTTTTGGACATACTTCACAAGCATATGTCTATGTTGGCATAATGCTCATCGTGGTTATACTGCTTAGAGCTCTCTATTTTGTCTTAAATTACTACCAAACAAAACTTTTCACCATCGTTTCCAAAAATATATCATTTAAGCTGAGAAAGGATTTGCTAGAGCATTTAAGCAGAGTTGCTATAAATGAGCTTGAATTTTTTGGCTCAGGCAAGAGTGCTTCTTTGATGGTGGTTGATGTCGATACTGTTGAGAACTTTTTGGGCTCTTTTGTTAGTAGGTTGATTATATCGATCTTGACTATCATAGGTGTCGGGATTGTTTTATTGCTGATTCATTGGCAACTGGCTCTTTTTATACTTATACTGAATCCATTCGTTGTTGTTTTGACTACAAAAATCGCAAAAAAAGTCTCTGTTTTAAAACGAAAACAGAACAAAGCATTTGAACTATTTCAAGAGTCATTAAGCGAAACTTTGGAGCTTTTTTCTCAAATAAGAGCAGCAAATCAGGATAAAAATTTCTTTGGTAGAGTGATTAGCACAGCAAGAGAGATAAAAGATAGATCAATCGAATTTACATACAAAAGTGATGGTGCAAGCAGACTCTCTTTTTTGGTTTTTTTATCAGGTTTCGAGGCTTTTAGGGCAGCTAGTATCCTAGTCGTTGCTTATAGTGACCTTAGTATCGGTTTGATGTTTGGGATATTTGGTTATCTTTGGGTGATGATGACTCCGATACAAGATATCTTAAATATCCAATACGCTTATCATAATGCAAAGAAGTCTTTAGATAGGATTAACGCTATATTTGCCTTAAGGCAAGAGCCTAGTTATCCTCATCTGTGCAATCCTTTTGAAAAAAGCAGTACAAATAAGATAGAAGTGAAAAATTTAAGTTTTGCTTATGATGATGGTAAAAATATTTTAGACAAAATAAACCTAACTATAAAAAAAGGTACAAAAGTTGCTATAGTAGGTGCAAGTGGAAGTGGAAAGACTACTCTAGCCCATCTTTTGGTGGGATTATATACCTTTGATAGTGGGGATATCTTGTATGATGATTGTTCTATCAAAGAGATTGGACTAGACATAGTAAGAGATCATGTTTATCTTGTTTTGCAAAATCCACAAATATTTAATGATACTATAAGAGCAAATTTGACCTTTGGGAGAGAGATAGATGACGATAAGCTGCTTGAGGCGTTAGATATAGCTCAAATAGGAAGTTTTGTGCAGGGTTTAAAAGATGGATTAGATACGCAAGTCGGAAAGAGTGGAGTTAAATTTTCGGGCGGTCAAAGACAAAGACTGTCAATCGCAAGAATGATAGTGCAAAATTCAAATGTTGTTATACTAGACGAGTCCACATCAGCACTTGATGTGCATACAGAGAGCAGGCTTTTTGAGTCGTTAAATGAGTATTTAAAAGATAAGACTACAATTATAATAGCACATAGATTAAGCACCATCAGAAAGGCTGATTATATCTATGTGCTCGACCATGGAGTAGTAGAAGAAGAGGGCACACATGATGAACTTGAGTACCTAACCAGATATGAAGCCAACCAATAGAAGTTAGTAAAGCACTTATATGCAAGGCAGAAACTCGCAGGTGTACTTATTGTACATCAAGAGTTTCTAACGCAGCAGATAAGTGCTTTATTAACTTTCCTTCGGACAAAAAGATAATGGCACGATTACGGCGTTAGATTTTCTTGAATTAGCTATGGCTAGTCCTACGAAAATCTGCCTTGTACTCGCACCATTCTCTTTTTGCTATTGGTTGGTTTCATATCTGGTTAGGTACTATAAGCTTAGAAGGTGCATTTTATAGTTATACACAAGGAGTTTAGGATGAAAAGATTTATTTACATGTTAATGGGAGTTATGCTGTTTGCGACAGTTTCGTTTGCAGGTGCAGAAGAGGAGTTGCTAGATAGTGCAAATTCTCTTCATGAGATACTAAGAGTTCACAAGATACCGGCAAAGATACTCTCAAAATCAAAAGCTATAGTAGTGATACCGAGTGCTACAAAGATAGGCTTTTTTATAGGTGGAGAGTTTGGTGGTGGAGTTGCAAGCATAAGAAGAGGTGATGGCTCGTGGAGCAATCCTTTTTTTGTAAAACTTAAAAGTGGAAGTCTAGGTTGGCAGTTTGGATATGAACATAACTCTATATTGTTGATTTTCAATAGCCAAAAGAGCGTAAATTCACTACTTTCAAGCAGTATAACCATAGGCGCAGATGCTACTGCTTCAGCAGGACCACTTGCTAAGACATACGAAAAAAACAGCAAGATAAATTTTAGTGCAGAGATATATGCATATAGAAAATCCGAAGGACTATTTCTAGGAGCTAGCCTAAAAGGTGGTGTGATAGATCAAGATTTTGACAAAGATATAGAGTATTATGGCAATGGCATGAAGGCTGGAAACATAGTAAATATGCCTATAAAGCAAGACACTTATGCTATAAAAGAGTATTTTAATGCCATAAATGCGATAAGGTAAGAGGAGTTGCAAGATATACTAAACTCTTTATCAACCTATGGATATATCATTTTGTTTGTATATTCGCTAGGTGGTGGCATGGTAGCTCTCATAGCAGCTGGTGTGCTTTCGTACTCAGGTCAGATGGATTTAAGCCTCTCTATAGCTGTAGCATTCATAGCAAATGCCATCGGAGATACAGCACTCTTTTATATAAGTAGATACAATAAAGCTCAGATGATGCCATACCTAAAAAAACATAGAAGAAAGTTGGCTTTAAGTCATCTTCTGATGAAAAAATATGGAGATAAAATCATATTTTTTCAAAAGTTTATTTACGGCATAAAAACTCTCATTCCAATAGCCATAGGTTTTACAAAATACAGTGCTATTAAATTCAATGTTTTAAATGTCATCTCAGCAGCTCTATGGAGCCTGATAGTAGGATTTGCAAGTTACAAAGCAGGAGAAACGCTCATGAGTGCAAGCAAATACATATCGTCAAATCCTTGGTTAGCGCCTCTTGTCCTAGTATCCTTGATAGGACTTTTATGGCTCTACATGCAACAAGCAACAAAAAAGAAAAAGAGAGTGGTTTAACCCACTCTCTTGTCGGTTGATTATAAACTCTCTTTTATCTCTATACTCTCTATCTTGTCGCCTTGTTGTATGGCATCAAGAACTTTCATACTCTCAACATCACTAGGTTCGATTCCGCCAAATACAGTATGAACACCATCAAGATGAGGCAAATCATCATAACAGATAAAAAATTGACTCCCACCAGTATCTCGTCCCGCATGAGCCATAGAAAGACTACCTTTGTGGTGTTTACTTGTTTGATTGTCACATTCACAAGCTATACTCCAGCCAGGGCCACCAGTGCCAGTACCCAATGGACAGCCACCTTGAGCAACAAATCCAGGAATCACTCTATGAAAATTCAAACCATTATAAAATCCATCATTTACCAAAGTAGCAAAGTTAGCCACGGTATTTGGAGTCTCTTGCGGATACAATTTAGCCCTCATCTCACCATTTTTAGTCTTGATAACAGCCCACTGAAATTTATCTAACTCCTCTGGAGTATAATCATATGTTTTTAAACTCATTTTTTCCCTTTTGTTTTTAGTACATCAGACTTCTTTTAAAACTATCTCTTAGAGACAAATCCTCCCGTTGGTCTGAGCCTCACAAGATAGTTTTAAAAGAAGTCTGATACAGATAAAATTATATCTAAAGTAGTGTTAATTTTCCATTGTTGCATTGGTCGATTTTTTACTAGAAAGAGAAAATCAAAAGTAGCTATTTACAGCAACTCCCATTGTTCGCAGGACTAACGAGTTAATTCAAGAACAATTAACACAGTATATACGAAACCTCTTGATACCCAGAGAGAAGCTTATTTTTGGGCAATCTTCAAAAGATAAAAGTTTTCGAATTAACAAGTTAGTACTTCAAATTTTATATTTCAAATCTTACTCAAAAGTTCTATTATGCTTGACAATATAAACAAGATATACTATAATTGCTTATTAAAACAAGCAAAAAGGTGTATAGATGAATGGTCAGTTTAAACAGTATTCACTCCAATCGATAAAAAGTGTAGATACCACCTATAAAAGATACTTTTTTAATGAGGTTGATTTCAATCAAAAACTTATAGGGATAGTGGGCGATAGAGGGATAGGGAAGACAACTTTTTTGCTGCAATACCTCAAAGAGCTTGATCTGCCATACAATAAAAAACTCTATGTAAGTGCCGAGTATTTACTTTTAAGTGCTATTTCACTTTTTGAATTGGCAGAAGATTTTTGCAAATTTGGAGGTGAGATATTAGTAATAGATGAGATCCACCAGATCCCGGAATTTGAAAAACATTTAAAAACGATATATGACTTTTTGGATTTAAAAGTTATCTTTAGCGGTAGTAGTGCCATCAAACTCCAACATGCAAAAGCTGACTTAAGCAGAAGAGCGTTGTCGTATCACTTTGGAGGGTTAAGTTACAGAGAGTTTTTAGAGTTGAAGTTAGGAATAAAACTAAACTCTTTTGAGTTGGAAGATATTTTACAAAACCATACCGAAATAGCTTCAGATATTTTTGAAAAAATAAAACCCTTAGAGCACTTTAGGGAGTATTTACAATATGGCTACTATCCGTTTTACTTTGATGACAAAGAGCATTATCTGCAAAGAGTCAATGAAACGATCAATACTACGATAGAGCATGACTTGGCATATATCTTTAACATAGAGCCAAAATATCTTATGAAATTAAAACAACTTGTTGCTATGATCTGCTCCTCTAAGCCTTATGCGTTAAATATCTCAAAATTAGCTCAAAAGATAGAGATAAACAGAAACACCCTCTATCAATACCTCTACTACCTAAAACGGGGCAAAATATTTAATCTGCTCAATCATCAAGCAAAAGGGGATAATATCTTTACAAAACCTGCAAAAATATACCTTGGCAATACAAACTTAGCCTATGCTTACTGCTCAAACCAAGAGGTAGGAACCATAAGGGAGATATTTTTTGCCAATCAGATGCAAAACTATCTCTCTTTACTTAAAAACAGAAGTTTTTTAGATGATCAACTACTAGCTAGCAAGCAGGGTGATTTTTTAGTCAAAAACAGATACACTTTCGAGATAGGTGGGAAAAAGAAAAGCTTTAAGCAGATAAAAGATCTACCTAGCTCTTTTGTAGTAGCTGATGATATTGAGGTGGGTTTTAACAACAAAATACCTCTTTGGTTGTTTGGGTTTTTGTATTGAAATGCAAATAATACTTGACAAAATAAAAATAATATGTTAATGTAAATTTACAATTAATTTCTTAAGGTGTAAATATGGATTTACAATATTTTTTTGAAGAACAAGATAAGCTTTTAGACAAAGTATCAATGTCAAAAAAAAGATATTTATTTGAAAGTATAGATTTAAATCTAAAATGTATAGCTATTTTAGGTCAAAGAGGGGTTGGTAAAACGACACTTATGCTTCAAATGATTAAATCTAAATACAACAATAATAAAGCTCTATATATATCGATAGATAGTCCGTTTTTTCAATCTATATCTTTATATGAGTTTGCAAAAGAGTTTGAGCAGATGGGTGGAGAGGTGCTGTTTGTTGATGAAGTTCACAAATATCCAAATTGGTCATCTCATATAAAAGAGATATATGATAAGCTTGACATAAAGGTTATATTTTCAGGTTCTTCAATCTTGAAAATCTCAAAGCAAAATGGTGATCTCTCAAGAAGAGCAGTTGTTTACACTCTTGAAAATCTCTCTTTTAGAGAGTATCTTTTGTTTAGCGATATTGAAAATTTTAAGCCACTATCTCTTGAAGATATTTTAACCAATCACCAAAGCTATGCAAAAGATATAGTTAAACAAATTAAACCGTTAAAATATTTTAAAGAGTATTTGAAAGTCGGAGCATATCCATTTTTTTTGGAAGATAGAAGTGTTTATCATAAAAGAGTAGCGCAGATATTAAATATTATTTTAGAGAGCGATTTGCCATATATCAATCAAATAGAGATGGCTCAAATTTCAAAACTTAAAAAACTTCTTTATCTACTTGCGGTGAGTGTTCCGTTTGTACCGAATATTACGGACTTATCACAATCAACCAATATATCTAGGCCAAAAATCTATGAGTATTTGCAATATTTAGAAGATGCTAAAATCATAAATAGTTTACGAAGTAAAGATAAAGGATACTCTATAATGTCAAAACCTCAAAAACTATTTATGCAAAATAGCAATATATCTTATGCCGTAACTCAAAATCCAAATATAGGTGCATTAAGAGAGACTTTTTTTGTTAATCAGATTAAAAATTACTATGCAGATAGCAGTAGTTTTTTAGATGAATATATTTACAGTGCAAAACAGGGTGATTTTTTAGTTGACGGCAGATACACTTTTGAGATAGGTGGAAAAAATAAAAGCTTTAAACAGATAAAAGATATACCAAACTCTTTTATAGCAGCTGATGATATTGAGGTGGGGTTTGGTGATAAAATCCCTCTTTGGCTGTTTGGGTTTTTGTATTAAAGGCAAATGAGGCATCGGAAACCAACCCTCTATAATTTTACTGGCGTGTTAATTTTCCATCTTTCACTTCATAAGTTTTATCTGATATTTGTTTGCAGTCGTTTGGTTCGTGTGTTACCATTATAGTGGCTATATTTTTTGATTTTGTTATATTTTGTACTAGGGTTAGCATGTGTGCTCTTGTTTCGTAGTCTAATCCGCTAAATGGTTCATCTAGTAGTAAGATGGGTTTGTCTCTTAGGAGTGATCTTGCTAGTGCTACTCTTTGTTGCTGTCCTCCTGATAGTGATGCTGAGATTTTTGTCTCAAAACCGTTCAATCCTACTTCATTTAGTATCTTGTGTACCTCTTTCATATTTGGTTTTTTGGAAGTGCCTGAGACTCCTAGGATTATATTTTTTTCTACACTTAAATGCTCAAAAAGGTTATATTTTTGAAACAGTATCGTGATAGGTCGCTTCTCGGGTGGAAGGGTTGTTATATCTTTGCTTTCAAAAGATATAGTGCCACTTATGGGCTTTAAAAAACCAGATATTAAATCAAGTAGGGTTGATTTGCCATTGCCGCTTGCTCCGACTATACCGACTATCTCGCCTCTTTTTGCTTCTAATGAAAAGTTGTATGTGATCTCTTGATTTTGACTTTTGTATCTGTATAAAATATCTTTTATGATTAGCAATTTTGCTCCTTTGCGAAGATTTTAGGTACGAAAACAAAGATACTTAGGACTAAAACCAAAAGTATGAGTGCTACTCCTGATGCATCACTATTGTTGTATGAGCCCATGAGTCCGTATAGATACCAAGGTAGAGTTGAAAAATCTTGCGAGCCAAAGAGCGATATGACACCCAAATCCCCAAGCGACAGACAAAACGATAGAGCTAGCGTATATCCGATGGCCTCTTTTAAAAACGGCCACTCACAATATATCCATCTTTGGACGCCTTTTATGTTTAAACTAAAACAGACTTTATCAAATCTTTTTGCCACTTTTAGTGTCAACGGATAGATAACTGAGAGCGTAAAAGGTAGCGACATCAAGACATTTGCACTTAGAAGGGCGAATGTTGCCCATAGATTTTGTGGGGCTAAAAACTTTTGTGAAAGTATGAAAAATCCCAATCCCAAAACAAGAGAAGGGATAGCAAGATACAGAGTTCCTGAAAAGGAGATAAGTATCTGCATCATTTTTGATATTTTTCTTGTTCCTAGTCTATAATTCAGAGCAAAATCTCTTTTTGCATTTGCTAGAAGAAGTGTAAAAACTATAGTGATGATGCTCGAAATTGAAGCGATGGCGATACTTGTGCCAAATGATTTTATAAAGATGGCAGATTTGATGATTTTAGTAAAATCAGCCCCACTTCCATCTATAAATATTGCCATTAGTGGAAGTATAAAAAAGATAGAAAAAAGAGCTATAAAAAATCTCTGCAAGAGTTTTACTCCAAGAGGCTCTCCCCATGGGATCTGAGTGGATCTTGTCTTGAT
>Ga0256840_1000569_pt1 | contig 37367 bp, 32 predicted proteins | sample 355202metaG_FD_185969 | JGI IMG/M metagenome (GOLD analysis project Ga0256840, IMG submission 185969) | Hydrothermal vent microbial communities from Mid Atlantic Ridge, Atlantic Ocean - 355-202 | ecosystem: Environmental > Aquatic > Marine > Hydrothermal vents | place: Atlantic Ocean: Mid...
CATGGTGGAGCTAGACGGATTTGAACCGACGTCCCTAAGGGCCAAAGAGATAATTCTACTATCATAGTTTATTTTAATAATAATTCATCATAAAGAATAAACAAAAAATAATGCATTATAATCTAATCTATTGATATTTAAATGAAACAAGATTAAATCAAAACCGTTTCAAATAAAACTCTAATTTATAAGTTTATAAATCTTTAAGAGTCGAAATTTTTATAAACTGTGTAACAGGCCAGTCGGCACTCATTCCTTGGAAAGGTTACTGTTGTGCAAGTTTGATTATGCAGCAACGAAAGCTGGATTAAAAGCATTTTTAAATGCATTTAAACCACCTTGAATTCTAGTTTTAGCAGTTATGCTTGAATGTGTTGATTAAGGAAGTCACATACATCTCCCTGATAGCATATAACTCGAGCAATTCCCTAGGTAGAAACCAAGATTAGCCCCAGTGTTATTATTATATTTAGAGAAAAGCTAAAGTAAAGAAATAATTAGTGTATTTAATAAAAATAAGTTATAATTAGAAATATATAACTAAAAAATATGATTAAAATACAATATAAACATAAGCAAGAACAAATATTAATAGAAGAAATAGCTTCTAGTTCTTTTGTCACAAAAGAAATATTATGTGATATAAAGAAATATTATAATGAGTATGTTCCATATCACAATTTCTTACATGTATTACAGGTGTCAAAATCTCTATTACAATTAAATCAAAAATATTTTAATATATTAGAAATTAAATCTTTATTTTTTGCAGCATTATTTCATGATGCATGACATACATGACAAGCAGATTTATTAGATGAATTTAATTCTCTAGATATTGCATTAAAAAACTTATCAGAATTTAATAATAAATTTAATATATGATTATTAGATGAAACACTTATAAGAAAAGCTATAATTTGAACAGTTTTCGCAAAAAGATGAAAATTAACTGATAGATTTGCAAAAATATTATGAGATTTAGATATATGAGTTTTATGATGAGATTTTTTAGAATTTTGTTATTATTGATTTCCATTTTGATATGAATTATGACAATCAGAAAAAGAATATATTACAAAAACTGAGATATGATATTTTAAATACTTAATTTCTTTTAATAAGGAAATCTTACTTACAAAAGAAGTAAAAGAAATATATCCAAATATTTTTAAAAATATAAAACAATTTATAAATACTGATTTAAATCTAAAAATAGATATGATGAAAACAATAAAAGAGCAAGATATTACATATGAGGAATTTTACTTGAAATATAAAAGACAATTATAATTTAATATAATTGTCTTTATTACTTATAAAAGAAAAATCTTTTTCATGCAAATGATCGATTTTCTTAAACTTTAAAACTCCTTTTTCATCATTATATTTCACATAAAGTTCATAGGTATCAGAATTTTTAATATACTTCAATCCATAATACTTTAAACTATAAACATTTACTATATTATCTTTTTTTACTTGTAAAAAATAAGACATTTTAAACCTCTTCTAAAATATTACTAATTATGATATAATCTGATTTAACATAATCAAAAACCCTCTCTACAGCAAAAGCTAAATTATTATTTAGCAATTTTCTAAAATATGAATTTACTTTTGATATATTTGAAGTTGTAATGAAAAAATCAGCTTCCACATAAAATGTATTTTTTTTATCATCTAGAGATGTAAATAAATAATAATATGGTGGATTATCAATTATCTCCTCTATATTATCTTCTTGTCTATCATCCTCAAAACTATACTCTAGAATAAAAAGTTTATCTAATGATTTTAATATATTTGTATAATGTTCATATCTAGTATCAGATACTCCACAATCTTTTTCAAATTTATCTAAATCAATAGAATTTCTTCTAGACTCGATAACTTCCTTAATTTTTTTTAAACTACAAGACATAGTTACACCTCCCTATTTTGTTTTTATTTTTGCTTTAATATATTACAATGTATTCTATGAAAGTCAATAAAAAAAATAGTTCAAAATTGGACTATTTTTTTCATTTTTTTAAATCAATAATTGCATCTCTTAATTCAGCTGCTTTTTCAAATTCCATATTTGCTGAAGCAATATCCATTTCTAATTCTAATTTAGATAATTCTTTTTCAACTGATTTTCTATCTAACATACTATAATCTCTTTTTGTTTTATTAGATTTTAATCACATGTCTTTTATTTCAGAATATACTGTTTTTGGAGTAATTCAGTTTTCTTTATTGTATTTATCTTGTAAGTTTCTTCTATAATAAGTTAAATCGATTGCTTTTCTCATAGCTTCTGAAACTATCAATCATTCATCATTACATAGTTTACCATTATCCAATCTAAGCAATCAGTCTTCTTCCCTATTTAGTTTACTTAAATCAGTCTTTTTTAATTGTTCTGAATACATATATACTTTACCATTTTCATTTCTAGCAGCTCTTCATATGATTTGAATAAGTGCTGAAGTAGACCTAAGAAAACCTTGTTTATCTGCATCTAATATACATATTTTACTTACTTCTGGTAAATCTAATCATTCTCTTAATAAATTTACTCAAACTATTACATCTATTTTTCATTCTCTTAATTCTTTTAAAGTTTCAAGCCTCTCTAATGTTTCAATTTCACTATGTAAATATTTAACTTTTATTCAATTTTCAAGTAAATAATCTGTTAATTCTTCACTTGATCTTTTAGTAATTGTAGTAATTAAAATTCTTTCATTATTATCAATGACATCAGAAATATTTTTCATGATATCATCTATCATAAATTCCATTGGTTTTTGTATAATTTCTGGATCAAGTAATCATGTTGGTCTCATCATTTGAGGAATAACTCTACATTGTTTACTAGATTTCCAGATTCAATCTTTTATAGGGTCAAAATTTAAAAAAACATCTGGATTATCACAACTAGATTCAATATCATATTTTCATGGAGTTGCAGAAACAGAAACTACATTTGAAAACTTTGCCTCAAATTCTTCAAATTTAAGTGGTCTATTATCCATAGCACTTGGTAATCTAAATCAGTTTTCTACAAGATTTGTTTTTCTAGCTCTATCTCAAGCATACATTCATCCTATTTGAGAAAAAGTCATATGAGATTCATCTACTAAACATAAAAAATCTTTACCAAAGTAATCCATAAGAGTTGCAGGTGGAGATCAAGCTTTTCTACCATCTAAATAACTAGAATAATTTTCAATTCAGTTTACATAACCAACCTCAGCCATCATTTCTAAATCATATTCTACCTTGGTTTTTAATCTCTCATATTTCAATACATCTCAAATATCTTCTTTAAAATATTTAAGTCTTGCATCGAGTTCCTTTTTAATTTCTGGAATTATTTCTAATATTCTATCTTTTGTAGTAACTGTATGTTTAGCTGGAAATATTTTAGCTGATTGCATATAATCATATACTTCTCATGTTAAATAATTTCTTGAACTAATTTGACTAACCTCATTTCACCAAAATTCAATAGTAATTACTGTCTCACTACTAGATGGATATATTTCAAGCACATCTCACATTACCATAAAATTACCAGGTTTAAAATCACTAGCAGCTCTTCTATATTGTATAGCTACTAATTTTTTAAGTAAATCTTCAATAATATATTCTTTTCAAACTTCTATATCAAAAACTTGTTCTGTATAAAGTGCTATATCTCAAATACCATAAATACATGAAACAGATGCAACTATAACTACATCTTTTCTAGTAAGTAAATCTTGGGTTGCAGCATGTCTCAATCTATCAATTTCTTCGTTAATCGTTGCTTCTTTTTCTATATATGTATCAGTTTTAGCAACATAAGCTTCAGGTTGATAATAATCATAATATGATACAAAATAATGCACTGCGTTATCAGGAAAAAAATCTTTAAATTCTTGAGCTAATTGAGCAGCTAATGTTTTATTATGAGCAATAATTAAAGTTGGTTTATTTATTTCCTTTATAACATTTGCCATAGTAAAGGTTTTACCACTTCAAGTCACTCACCAAAGTGTTTGAAATTTTTCTCAATCAGCTATATTTTGTGTAATTTCAGTAATTGCATTTGCTTGGTCAGGACTTGGAGAATATTTTGATTGTAGATTAAATAATTGTTTAGTCATTTCTTATATTTTTTATTGTTTTAAACATTCTTTTTATTATATTTAATAATATTAAAAAACAAAATAAAACTAAACATAAGTTTAGTTTTATAAAACATCAACACCTTTTAAAAAGTATTTAATTATCATATCGTAAGTCCATCACCTATCAGTAAAATAACTCACTCATTTTCATGAGATTCATACTCAATGTCATTTTTTACTTAATCAAATACTTCATTTATCAATTACAGATTGTAAATATGGATATTTTTTAGATTCTTTACTACATATATTATCTCAATATTTTATTCTACAATATTCATAAAAACTCACTGTATTTCAATTACTATTACTAAAATACCAAGGTTTAATTAATTTTCAATTATATGTAATAATTTGTCTTTTTGTATCATTAACTATTTTATTTACATTAGGACTTCTTTGTTCTAATCAATATCATAAATATTTTTGAAAAACATTTGAATCATCTATTCAATCATAAAATTCTCACGGAAATTTTCTATCTTTTGTTATATACCAATTAGCATAACTTCTAGCAGCTATAATAATAGTTTTAATTTTTTCTATATTTTCAAAATCACTAACTTCTCATAGTCATTTTAAATAATCTTCTATATTTAAAGAATTCACAACAACTAATTCATTATTTTTAACATATACTATTAAATCTCATCTAAAGGTATTATCATTAAATTTTCATTTTTTATCCCATAATGGTTTTCTATTCCAAGAAGTAATTTGTAAAATAGTACTTTGATATTTTTTAGGTATTTTTAAAATAGTATATTTATATCATTTAATTTCAATTTTATTTCAACTTCTTTTAATCTTAAATAAAGCTCTTCAAGATTTAATTGTAATATTGTTTTTATCAGGATAAGATAATTTAATTTTAATATTTTTTTCACTAACATTAAAAGAAGATTTTATAGTGTTATAATTATTTTTATAACTAAAATAACCTAACAATAAATCTTTTAATTCAGCATTTTTTTTATTATATGATTCATCTAAACTAGATTCTATATTAGCTAAAATCTCTATCAATTTATTGTCACTAAACTTCCTTAATTTAACATAAATTCTTTTTCTATATAATTTTTTAACAAATACAGGGTCTTTTAAAAGTTCAATTCTAAGTTGATTTATTTGAGAATAAAGAGCATCTCATGGGCAACTTGTATGTCAAGCATCTCTATGTCAAACTATTGGATATAAATATTTAGTTGTAAGTGGTTGTTTACAATCATTTCATATGCATTCTTCATGGAAATATGTCTTTTCTGTTAAATCAATGTCGTATTTTTTTATTAAAAATTGTGTTAATTGCTTTAATGAATTATATTGTTTATCATTTATTTTATCAACAGAATAATCTCACATTAATGCAATTCAAACTGATCACATATTATTCCATTTATTATGAGCTCATACAACATAATCTCATCAAGCCCTTCATTCAAAAATCTCTCAATTTTTTCAAATAAGAAAATTGTATCATATATCTCACCATTCCCTTGTTAAAGCATGAAATTTATAAATACTATTTATAGATTCAAAAGGATTATCATAATTTGTATCAGTATGATGTATAACAATAGCATTTATTTTTTTAACCTTAGTAATCGGCCAAGCTAATTTTTTTCAATTTTCATATTTATTTACAGATTCAACTTTTATATACTCTCAATAATCATTTAATAAAATATTTTTCATATTTTTTAATTTTTCACTTCTTAATTTCTGTCTTAATATTTCTTCTTTTGTGTGTTCTATTTCTCTATATTTAATTGCATTTTCTGACCATTTTTTAAAAATATTTTGCCATTCTTCTCATTCAACAAATCTATAATTTTCATTAGCTCACCACTCTTCCCTAGATATAATTTTTATATCATTTGATCAAAAAACTGATGGATATAAAAAGAAAACTAAAAAAAGTATGTAAAATATTTTTATCATTTGGCTTTTTATGGTAAAATATAAATATATTACAAATAAATATTGCTTATATGTCAAAACAAATAAACAAATTTCTTGCAAAAGTATTACTACTAAGTACGTTAATAGTGGTTGTTTTTAATATATGAGATAATCTCATAAATGCAAATTCAAACAAAACTGAAACTTTAGTAAATACTGAAAATTATACTAACTTTAAGTGAGTTAATAATAATTCTTTAGGAAAAATTTGAGTAGCAATTACTACAAATGTATGAATTCAATATAAAAAAAGATGAGAAATACCTGCTACTATTTATAAAGATATATTTTCAGTTAATGAAATATTAAAAAATCAAATATCTGCAAACAAAGAATTAATATGAGCTAATATGATAGCTATTGAGGAATATAAAAATATTTTAAAAACAAATGTAAAACAATTAATTGATTCAAGTTATGATAAACCAAGAACTTTAGATGCTTTTATTGATCAATTAGAATACAGATACACAATAAATAATAAAAATATACAAACATTAAATCAACAAAAAACAGTTTTTACGAATAACATGACATCTGTGAATTCTAAAATAGATTCTCTTAAATTAAAAATTGAAAAAGATTTTTCTGAAAACAATTCATCAGAAAGTTTAGTTAATATTGATAATTACTTAGAATTGAAAAAACAATATTACTATTCAAGAACATATATCGTTTATATAAATCATTTTTTAAGTGAATATAATTATTTAAACAAATACAATAAACTATTGTTAGATACACTTATTAATAATAAAGATGCTTTAATTAAAAATGCATATGTGGTAATTCCTGATTCTTGATCAACATTATTGAAAAAATTTGATTTAATATATGATGAAAATCAATATAAAAGTATAAAAAAATAATAACCATAGGTTATTATTTTTTTATACAGTTATAAATGGAGCAAATACTAATCTATTGTTTTCATTGTTAACAAACTCATCTTTTAAAAAATCTAGATTTAATTCACTTCTATACCCAGAATTTCACCTTTGAATCATATTATATCAAACTGTTTTTATTTTATATGATACGTCATACCTATCACAAGTTCTAGAACATATATCATCGGTTGTATACATTCATCTACTAGGGTTTTCAATAGCACTTGTATCACAAAGTCTTCATGTAAAAATTAAAGCCCAAGGATAATATAAATCTATTCAAACCTCAGAATTATTTTTAAATAAATCTTCTCTTTTTTCCATGTAATCTAATGCTACTCTTTTAATTCAATATTTATTTAAAAAATTTTTAAATAAATCTAAACTGACCTCTGAAGAATTATAAAATTTCATTTGTCACTTAACTATTTCTTCTCTAAGTTTTAATTTTTCTTGTTCTGATTTATTTTTAATCAATTCTCAAGCAGGATGGGCTTCATATCAATAAGTATCAATTAAAGGAGTTTTTAATATTTTATGAATAAGTCTACCAAAATTTATTTTTAAATTAGTATATTTAGTAGTTAATAGTCTTAATACTCCTAAATCATTTACAACTATTTCAATAGGATTTTTAATATTTAATCAATTTAAATATTCTAATGACTCATTTAATCTTTCCATCATTTTATTACCGACATATGGTGTAACAAAAGTAAAAGTTCTAATTTTATGAGGAGGAAAATTTTTATTAAATTCTTTAAATTTTTCTACTGCTTCCACTATTTCTATTTTTGTAGGAACTAAATATTCACAATTATCACTTCAGTAGTAAATTCAAGAAATTTTATTAAAATATTCAGGTCCGAATCTCTTTTTTATTTCTCTAATAGCCATAAAATTAACCTCATATTGTGGGCTTATATTTTCAGCTAATTCTCAAGGAAAATTTTGCATAAAAAATCCAGCAAGTTCTCTATCAGCTTTTCACTGAGATAATAACTTACCATTATTTAATAACTCAAAATATTCTAAATTTGTTCAAATATGTATATATAGTTGCATTAATAGTTTTTAATAAACAAAATCGACTTTAACTACTTTATTTCAGAATTTTTCTGAAATTTCTCATTCCCTGATTGAAACTACTTCATCGAAATCCTCAAATCTCTCTATAATTTCTTCGAAATCGACTTGTTCTCATTCATATGTAGCAATTTCATATACTCATTCTTCATAAGTATCATTAATAATCTCTATTTTATCTTCACTTGAAACTGAAATATCATAAGATTTTAAATCTCATAACTTATCTTCAATCATATCAATAATTTCAGCAGTAGAATTTAGTTCCGTATCACCAAAAATAAACATAATTTTATCTCAAGTTTTAGATAAATTAGCAACATAATCAAAATCGAGTCCTGATATAACTTTATTTCAATTTAATATAATATTTCATGCAAAAGTGTTCATATTTTATTTTTTAAATATATTTAATAAATTTTCTGTTGGTCTCCCTATAAAAGCTTTTTTTTCATCATAAATAATAGGTCTTTCCATTAATTTAGGATGTTTTCACATAGCTTTTAATATTTCTTCATCACTAGAATCTTTAGTTAATCAAAGTTCCTTAAATTCTTTTTCTTTTGTTCTAGTAAAATCAATAGCCTTTAATCAAAGTTTATCTTTTAAATCAACAAGCTCATTATAATCAAGAGGTCATTGTACATAATTTCTTAATGTAAAACTTTTTCAACTATCTTTTATAGCTTTTAATCAATCTCTAGATTTACTGCATCTAGGATTATGTAAAAATATTCTCATAATTTATTTGTTAAAAATTATTTCTTTTAAAGTATTAACTATTTTCTTTTTTGAATGCTTATAAAAACTTTTTTTTGATAATAAATCTGTTTCTATAACTTTTACTTTTCTTCTAACTAAATCTTCTTTTTCTCATTTTGATAAATATAAAAAATCTCATCATTTTATAGATATGTCATTTTTAAATTCTTTTAACTGGCTTTCATTTAATTTCAATTTCTTATTATTTAAAACAAAATAATCAATTCTTTTTCATAAAAATCTTTCTATTTTATTTATAAAATCAAGTTGAGTTAATCCAGTTGTTTCTCATCATTTGTTTGTAGAATTTCATATATATATAACTTTAGCTTTAGAATCTCTAATAGATTCTTTTACTCATCATATTATAAAATTTGAAATAAGTGATGTAAATAAGTCTCATGGTCAAATTATAATATAATCAGAATTAATTATTGCTTCATGTACTTGTTTATTATGATTAGCATCAATAGAACAATCATTTAATTCTAAATCAGCTATTCATGAATTATAATCAACTACATTAGAAATTCTATCTTGATTTTTTATAACCTCACCATTTCACAAAATAGCTTTAATATAAGCTCTTTTGGTAGTAACTGGTATTATTTTTCAATTAACTTCTAATAAATTATGCATAAAAGCGATCATTTTATCATAATCTTTATCCAGATTATAATATAATGAAGCCATTAAAATATTTCAAAACTTATGTCATTTTAAGCTTGCTTCTAAAGGAAGTTTAAACTTAAAAATATTTTTACATTTTCTATCTATATTTTCATATAAATTTCATGAACAAAAGTCTATAAATTTTTTTAATTCATCTTTTAACTCTCATCCTCTTCAAAAAAATAATAATTCTTTATTTACTTGTTTAAATAGATCTAATATAGTAAAATTTTTAATATTTTCTTCATTTAAAAAAGTATATTCAAATACTAATTTAAAATAATCTCTATATTTTGAATTAGATAAAGAAAATAAACATCTTCTTAAATCTCAAGGTGGTGGTAAATGCAAACCTAACTCATCTTCGAAACTTTTCATAAGCATTCATGTTGTCCTTCAATCATCACTCATAGATACAATTGAAGAAATATCTATATCATTTGAAAGTTCAGTAAAAAGTCCATCAAGTAAATTTGATTGACCATTTCATCATCATATAGTAGTTATTTTAAACATATTATTTTAAATCTAAATCTTTTAAAAATTTACTGAATTCTTCTTTTAAATCATCTCTTTTTAATGCAAATGAAACAACAGCTTTTAAAAATCATAGTTTACTTCAAGTATCATATCTGGTTCATTTTATATTTAATCAATAAATATCTCTCTTTTTTCTCATTAATTCAAAAGCATCTGCAAGTCTTATTTCTCAATCTCATGATCAGGATTCAGACTTTTCTAAATATTTAAATATTTCTGAAGTTAAAACATATTTTCAAATAACTCAATGTCTAGATTTTGTTTCATTTGATTTTGGTTTTTCTAAAAACTTATCTACTTTAAACTCATTTTCATCACAAGAATTAGTTTCAATAACTCAATAACTAGAAACTTCTTCATCAGATACATCAACAGTTGCAATTACTGGATTTCATTTCTTTTTAAAACTTTCAACTAATTGACTAGCAGCAGAAACTTCATGATCAACTAAATCATCTCAAAAAAGTACTAAAAATGGATCATCTCAAATAAGATTTTTTGTTCTTAGTATAGCATCTCAATCTCATTTTGGATAAGGTTGTCTAATATAACAAATATTAGCCATAGTATTTAAACCTTTTACCTTTTTAAGATAATCAAATTTTCATGATTTATCTAGTCTATCTTCAAGCTCAGGATTAGAATCAAAATGATCTTCGATAGCTCTTTTACTTCTTCAAGTTACAATTATTATATCAGTACATCATGCCGAGATAGCTTCTTCTACAAGCATTTGCATAACTGGTTTATCTATAATTGGAAACATTTCTTTAGGAAGAGCTTTCGTTGCAGGTAAAAATCTAGTTCACATTCATGCAGCTGGAATTACACATTTTGTTATTTTTCTAGACATTTTTTAATGTAAAAAATTAAATTTTTCTGGATTTTCTAAAAATTGTTCATACATATCTCATCATTCAAAAAATTCTTCACTTTCAACTATTTTTAAATCATTTTTATAATTTGGATTTTTTTCAAATCAACTAGTTTTATAGTAATAATTTCATCATTTTAAATCTTTATATTCTCAATATTCAGATGAAAAACTATCATCAACAATATTAGCCATTACTAAAATATCTTCATCACTAGGATTTATAGTTATATGACCAAATCATTCATCCATAACAACTTTATCTCAACTAAAAGCATCAGTGTATTTCACCTCATTATCATTTTGTTGTAAATATATTACTGTTCATGATAGTACTTCATAAATTTCTTCATATTTAGTTCAATCAGATTTTTTAGGATGATAATGTCAATAAGTTTTATTAAACTCATCTCAAATTATCTCTGGAACAATCACAGTTAGATCATATCTAAGATTATTTTCTTTAAACTTTTTTTCATCTTCTTTATTTAAATAAACTCATCTAAACATAAAATAAAGTCATTTATCATCATCTATATCTCATTTATCATAATATAACTCTTTCATATCATAATAAGTTCTAATAGATGGATCTATTATTCTTTTATCAAATTTTAATTGATGAGTATTTTCATCAAATTCAATTTCCTTTTCTCAAATATAAAATTTCATATTTTTTTAAAAATTATTAATTAACATCAAATCTTTCAAATAATGCCTCACCTTTTTCTTTTATCATAAATACCTCTTTCTTATTTCTTAATTCTTGTATTTTTCAAGCTTCTAATTCTTCTACATATCAACTTAAGCCTATTTTATTAAATAATTCTCACATTTTTTCTGGAAAAAATGAATAAAGATTTAATCATACCTGTCTTAATCATTCTGAAATAGTATAAAAAATATCTATTACTTCTTCTTTTTTAGACTCATCTTTAATCAAAGTCCAAGGCTGAGTTTCATCTACATATTTATTTAATACATCTAAAAATTTAAATGATAAATCTAAAGATTCTTTTAGGTTATATTTAGAAATATTTTTATCAAAATCTGAAATATAATTAACTAAATCATTAGCTATAATTTTATTTATATTTCATTTTAAACCATTCTCTAAACCAAGCTTAATAGTAAGGACAACTACCCTATTTACTAAATTTCAAAAATTATTAGCAAGTTTAGCATTATATGTTAAAATAGCTTGTTTTTGATCAAAATCTCAATCTTGACCTATATTAAAAGCTGATAATAAATATAGAACCATCATGTCTTTTGAATAATCTTCACTATATTTTACTGGATCAATAACATTTCAAATACTTTTACTCATTTTTTGTCAATCAACAGTCATAAAACCTGTTGTTAAAATTTGTTTTGGTAATTCATAACCTGCACTCATAAGCATAGCAGGCCAGTAAATAGCATGGAATCTAATAATATCTTTACCAACTACATGTAAATCTGCAGGCCAAAAATTGTATCATTTTAGAGATTTACTACATTTTTTTTCTTCCCATTCTGGAGTAGTAACAGTCACATAATTGTAAAGTGCATCATACCAAACATATGTTACCTGAGTATCATCAAATGGTAATTTTACTCAAAATTTATTTGTTTCTCTAGAAATAGAAAAATCTTCAAGTCATCTATCAACAAATGCTTTTACTTCATTAAACCTATCACTTGGTGTAACAAACTCTGGGTTATTTTTATAAAATTCTTTTAATTTATCTTCATATTTAGAAAGCTTAAAAAAATAATTTTTTTCTTTTATAGTATCAGGAGTTTTTAAATGATCAGGACAAACTTTAATAATATTATCATTTACTTTTACCTTATCAGTAATAGGAAAAGTAACATTTTTCTCCTTATTCAAGTAAACTAAATCATCATCTTTTTTAAAAGCTTCACATCATACGCAATACATTCACTCATATTCTCATTCATAAATATCCCCATTATCAAAAGATTTTTGCAATACTTCCTTTACAAGTTTATGATGTACTTTATCAGTAGTTCTAATAAAATCTGTATAATTAATTTTTAATCAATTCCATACTTTTTTATGTTCATCAGCCATAAAATCAAGATAATCTGAAATAGACATATTTTTTTCTTCAGCTTTTTCAACTACTTTTTGTGAATTTTCATCTACTCATGTAGAAAATTTAGTTTTTTTTCAGTTTATTTTATTACTTCTAGCTATAGTATCAGCAATTAGTGAACTATATGCATGACCTATATGAGGTATTCAATTTGTATAATAAATTGGTGTAGTTATAAAAAAGGTATCTTTTTGCATTTTATTTTTTAATAATGTTTTAAATTTAAATAATTTTATATTGAAATAGCTATTTGTAAAGAAAAAATACAAAAAAAATAATAGTAAAGATAAAAAAATAAGTTATAACTAAATTAATAGTTATAACTTATTATGTACCTCCTTTTTTTTATTTATTTTTTTAAAAATATCAATAAAAATATTTATACAGTAACCGATACTAATAGCAAATAATGGTTCATAAATATAACCAGAAGTTATTGATAAATAATTTTCATATAAATTATAAATGTATCCTATATTATGAATAAGTATTTGTCCTCCGATAAGAGCCATAGCATAAATACCGATATACATTAATGCTTTCATAATATATGGTAAAACTATTACTAATTTATACCCAAGTTTATATTTAAAACTATTTTTATCATTTTTTCCCATCAGCTCTAAACCAACATCATCAGTTCTAACTAAACCTAATACAATACCATATATAGCATAAGTCATAAAAATAGCAGCAAAAGTTACAGCAAATATTTGATTCATAAAAGAATAATCTTCTACCATAGAAATAGCTATAACTACTATTTCTGTATTTAATACAATACTAGTTTTTATAGCTGACTGTATTTTTTCATCATCTGAAAGTAAATCATCATCTATTGTATCAGACTCATTTTTAAATAAGTCTAACAATCCATGATAAGCTTCAAAAGATAAAAATAATCCTCCTACAACTAATATCCACTTTATAATATCTGAATTAAAATACTTTACTGTAAATAAAACAATTAATATAATAAATAGATATTTAAGAGCCCCCTTTCTTATAGCAAAAACAGATTTTTTTTCTCTTTCTGTATCAAATTCAGATGCTTTTGTAGCACCAACAACTAAATCATCAACCACTACACCCGCTGTACCTTTTAAAGTAAGTTTTGTAGCAGCTGAAACTTTATCCATTATAAGTAATGTTTTTTTTAATAACAATAGAAAACTTGTCATTTAAACTCCTTTGTATTTGTTTTTATAAATATATTATACTAATCTTTGTAATTAAGTCAATAATATAAAATAAATATATAAAAATTAAAACATAACTAATGTTAGAAATAATAAGTATATAAATACTTCTATAACCAAAAAAAACTGTTTATGAAATTCATAAACAGTTTTTAAATTTTAGTTAGAGAACATATCTGGATCAGATAATTCTCCATTTTTAAAATCTTGCTTTGTTTCTTTTGATGTAATAATTCTACCAAGTTCATCAAATGGTTTTCTAGGAAATCCCATTATCTTAGCAAATATTAAACCAGGAAGATTTGTAGCAACTTTTTTGTATTTATCTGTCATATCTATTTTTTTTCTTTGAACAGCTTCAAACTTATTATAGCCAGCTTCAATAATTTGTTGAAGCTTTCTAAACATTTTTGGATTTATATTTGGATTTTGTTCCTTAATCCATTGCATACCAGCAGAAGAACCATTTTTTCCATAACGACCTTGCATTGATACTTTCAATGCATCGACAACCATTTTTCCATATTTTTCAACAGACATGCCTTGAGCTTTCATCTGTTTATAAATAGAAGCATGTACATTCTGCATATCTTTATCAACTGCGTTAATCTCAATTTCCTTACCATTAAAAGTATTATAATAAGAAAAACTCATACCTAAAACTATCACCGAAACTACAACTACAATCCATTTAATCATCTTTTTCTCCAATTTTTAATTTCATTATTTATCAATGCCCAAGATACAAGCCATGATAAAAACATACTAAATATAACTACTAATACATTTGTCCACAATGGAATAGTTATATCAGAAACAAGATATTGTAAGTTTTTCATAGGCATTCTTACATATCCACCTTTATTGTCTGGTAAAGAAATTTGTGAAACAATAGTATTAACAAACTTGTTAGAATCGTTTAAATTCTCCAAATCAAGAATATTATCTCTCAAAGAAATTTTAAAATCTTCATTTTCAGTCCAAGCTAAAATAGAAACCCAATCAATTTTTGGAAAATTAGCGGTTCCTATCAATACAATTACATCATTTTTCTTACCATTGATCCAACTTTCCTCAAGTGCATAAGTAAAAGCTTCACTCTTTGTATTAGCTAAATAAACAATTATATTTACTTGTTTTTCTTTACCTAAAGTAGTTAAAGATATATCAAGTTGTTCATCTACATTTTTTATCCATTTTTCAGAAACAGTTATACCTTTTGTTTTAATAACTCTATCAAAATTTATTTTTCCATAAACAGAACTATATGTTCTAGGGTATGGAAGTAATAAAGATTCAAAACCAACTACATTCCCTCCAGTTTTTTTATGTAAGGTTTCTGTTCCTTTAATATAATTAATGTAATCATGTTCAATAGAAGTTGAAATTCTTTCATTAATTTTTTTGTTAAAAACTGTATAAAACATATTACCATCACCTATACTAATTTGACCAGAATGAAATAATTTTTTTTCTTTTTCATTTAAAAAATAATTAACATACGCATTATAGATTTTTCTATTTGCAGATTTTTTTTCATTAGAATCAGTAATAAAATACCATTCTGGTGGATGATGAATAATTGTTGTTTTTGTAGTACAATGTCCTTCTGAATCACAATCTTGATAAGTTTCTTCTTCAGTCCATTTTTCATAGTATTCAGCTTTAACTACATAAGAATTCCATACCTCTATATCAGATATATTTGATGTAGTAAAGAAAAATAAAGAATATATAGTAAAAACTGTAGCTATTCCTGCTAAAATTTGAAAAGGAAATTCCAACCAAGTATATGTTTCTGGGTTAGAAAATTTACGATAAAATCCAAAAACAATAGATAAAAATGCAACAATCCAAAAAACTATATTATTTATAACTATAACATAAAGTTTCTTTATTACTCCTGGTTCTGATAAAATAGTCAAAAAAGGAACAAATATAACTGCTAACACAAATATTCCAACCATCTGTGATGGTGTAATTTTAGATTGTGCCACTTAAAACCTCCCTTATAAAATTTGCAACAAGTGCTTTATTAATATAAATAATATATTATTAAAGTCAATAAAGAGTTCATGATTAAAAAGTTATTTATTTATTAATAATTTTTTAATAAGATTAATTTAATAGTATTAAATTAAAAAAAGTTAGATTTATATAAAAGACAAAAAAAGATGTAATCAAAATGATTACATCTCCTATCTAGCTCTACCAGAAACATCACCATACTTAACCAAATTATGAAATGGTAAAGTAAGTACATGTTTTCTTTTTTTATTTTTATTTTTTAATAACTTAAGTCTTTTATAAGTTATTGTTTTTTCATATCTTTCCTTTCTTTTATTTAATCTATCATCTCTAAATTCTGTCCAACCTTTATATTTAAGAACATTCTTTTTAAAGTTATATTTAAACGTTTTCCAGAAAGATACTTTTTTATCCATCTTTTCCTGATGATAAATTTTTCTCTTTTCTGAAATAGCTTCAACAGCATTTACATATCTATCTCTTTTTTTCTCTATTTTTGTAATTTTATTTAGTCCTTTATCTATAATACTTTCCAACCATTTGTTAAACTTTAATGATTTAGTAATCAGATAAGATTTTGGATTAAACTTAATACCAAAAATAGATAATAACCACTTTAATAAATTAGATAATAAATTGAAAAAATTACCTATTAAATAGACTAATTCATCAATCCATCTAAGAAAAGTTTTTCCCCATTCATACTTAGCTATAGATTCTAAAAAAACATTTAAAGCTATTATTTCAAAAATCAAACCAATAAAATTAAATGAACCTTTAATAAAAGCCCAGATAATTGAAAACAAAGGAATAATTAAAGCGTATACAAATTTTTGTATTGCTACACTTATTACTTTAGTATAAAACACATAAACACCTGGAATAGAAAATAAGATAACAACTCCAGCTTGAATTTTTTTCATCATTGAAGATTTTTTAAATTCTTCAAGTTTTATTTTAAATACTCCTATCAAATTTTTCTTATATTTTTCAATAGAGTGTTCAGCAAAAAACTTTGATGAGATATCAATAATATGTCTTTTAGTAAGCATACCTACAGTTGAAATAGCAATTGCTTTTGTTCCACCTGCTTTTGCTACAGCACGAGCTAAAGTCTTTGCTCCAGCAACTTTTGCACCTAGTCCAAATTTCAAAAAAAGTATACCTATAACTTCCCACCAATGAAAATAATGAATTAACAAAAGTATCAAAACTAATGTAGTTACAATAATTACAATACTTTTATTTTTTCTTATCGACTGTGAAAATTTTTGTCTTGAATCCATGTTATACTCCTAAAATTTTTATTATATTACATATACTAATAAAATTAACATATATAATATAATTTTATACAAGGAGAAATTACTCCTTGTATTTTAAGTTAACTCAACTTCTTGAGTACCTTGTTCTTCTGTTCCATATACAGAGTATTTTTTTCTATCTCTGTAATTCACAAAAGCACCCCAAAGCATAAATGCAACAATTGCTATTTCGGCAACCCAAACATCATAATGCCAATTTTCATACAACCCTGTAGTATACATAAGTAATCCAACAACAACTAAATATATAAAAAATAAAGCTTTACCCTTAAACCCCGCAGCTTTCCATGCTGAAGGAAAATCAAGAAATGTTGGAGTAAGTAAAATAATACCAAACAAACCAATTAAAACATATTCAGTTGTAAATTCCCATGGAAGTTTAATAATCCAATGAACATATGAATATCCACTTGGATTATAGAAAAAAATAAGTGAAATAGAACTTAATACTCCAATTAATACACTAAATTTTTCCCAAACTTCCTTCAAAATTTCCATTTTTGTCATTTTATTTTTCTCAGACATTTTTCCATCAATGATTTTACTCATAATTCACTCCTTTAGTTAAAAGCATTTTTGCTTTTTTCTCCCAAGTATCTACCTTATAAGTATTTACTTCAACTACTTTATTTTGTGTACCACTAGCGTTTATAAGATATGTTTTAATACCTGAAGGATCAAAAGATCCATTATTACGCTTCAAAACTCGAGATATAATAAATAACTCTGGTAAGTCTTTTTTAAAGTAAGGTCTAGGTTCTGCAAATTTATACTTTTGCTCTGTATTATAATCAACTGAACCTTTGACTTTATTTGTTAATTCTGCAATAGAAACAACATTTTTAGGTTTATAACCAAATATCTTTTCTTCACCATCAGATGGAATCCATAAATAACTTCTTGCATTTGTTGAGGTTTTTTTCCATGGCTTTAATTCAAAAAAATCAAATAGCTTAGTTTTATTCTCAATGTTAAATACACTAATTAAAGGTAATTCATTTCTATCACCATTCATATTAGTGATTAAAACATCATTATCATGAACAAAACTTAATGCTGACCAAAAACCATTTTCAAATCTCAAAGTACTAGCTATATATCTAGTAGAAATCTCTGAATTTAGATTTTGATTAATTAACCATTTGTATTTATAAATGTCATTTTTCAATATAATCTTACTTCCTCCTAAAATAGCTCTTTTTGTCCAAGAAATTTTTCCTTGTTTTACTATTAATACTCCATAAAATTCTGGAGTAGGAAATAAAATACCATCCCATTTTGCAAGTGAAACAACCATAACACTTTTATTATCCTCATTATCTAGTATTTGAACATTAGTTGGGAAAACATTAAAATAGCGATAATGCAAAGATTTAACTGCGTAATTATAAATATTTCTACTCCAAACTAAATTTTCCCCAACAGTAAAATATACTTTCTTTTTTTGAATATTTGCATCTATATTTGGTATATCTGCAGGTATTTCAATAATAGAATCTATACTACCATCAACAAATTTAGATATTTTTTTAATAGGAACAGCAGATGATATAAACTTAGTATGATTATTTTTTAAAATCAAATCAGATTCAGAAAAAACATTATTATCACCTAAAGATTGTTCAGCAATTGACTTGTAAACATCTCTAGGAAATACTCTTTCATTAACAGAAATTGGTTTATTATCTAACCATATTATATTATCTTTTATATCATTATACTTTAAATATTGAGCAACATATTGTTGCCCACCAAAATATAAGTAACTTGCAATAAAAACAGGTATAATAATTGCAAAACTAAATGTAAATATTTTACCTAAAAGTGTATTTGTTTCTTTTTTAATAAGCCACTTAAATGAATAAATCATAAGTGGAATAAAAAATAACATAAAACTATTCTCTCGCATTATCATTATATAATGATGTAACAATGCTCCTTCAAATATATAAAGTACAAACATAGAAATAAATATTGATAATATATACCAATACCATCTCTTTTTAAGATGATTTTTTACTTTAGTAATTGCTTCTATTTTCCATAACCATAGTAAGGTTGTAACAGAAAGAATTAAAGCAATTAAATATAAAGCATTTTTAAATCCTCCGACTAAATTTACTAATGCATTAAAAAACCATAAACCAATAATTGCAACAACTATAGATACATATAACCAAAAATTTAAAGTAATATGTATCCAAAACTTTTTAGGTAAATCAATAAAATATCTACCCAAAAAACTCCTATTTTCATTAATCTCAATTGAAATATTATCTTCATTTTTCATTCTATCTCCTTTTTTAATTTATCAATACATTTCTGATAACGTTCTTGAGCCTTATTAAAAGCAGCAGTCAAACCACCTAATGCCTTTTTATTTGATTTTAGATCAGCATTTTTCAACTTATCATATGCTTTTATTGCCTTATTTTTTAATTCAAGACAATTTTCTTCATCTGATAATATATCACTAAATCTATTAAAAAATAAATTAAATTGGTTTAATAAATTTCTCCAAAGAAAGTTATGTTCCAATTTTATCTCATTAACAATATCAGTTTCATTGATAGTTTCATTGATAGTCTCATTTATATTATCAATACCTAAAATAGAATTAATTGTATTTATAACTTTTTTGTAATAATAAGATGATAATGCATTAATAGCACTAATTAACTTTCTTAATTGTAACAAAATAGTATTAAAAACTGCTTTAATTTTTTTAAGTACACCCATAACTCTTGTATAAACATTTAATTCTTCGAACCACGCAAAAAGATTAAATATATCTTCTTCACGTTTTTTAAACCAGCTAACTGTTCTCATATCATGAGCTTTTGAATTGTGAAATGCATGAATAGGCATAAACACAGCAAATTTAGCAGTATACATAATAATCCCAAATACAAAACTTCCACCTGCAAACAAAACTAATGAATATGCACCCATTACCTCCATTAATGCAAAAAGTAAAGAAAAAGAAACCACAAGTAAAATATTTTTTAAATTGTAATATTCTATTTCTTCAATTATAGTTTTATAAATATCAGTATTTATTAAGTACATATACACAAAATCAATTTTTAAAAATTCATATATGAAAAATAAAATTGATATACTTTTCTTCCATGCAAAAGGTAAAATAGTTCTAAAAAATAAATCCCAAAACATTATAAGTATAAAAACAATTGGATATACAATTAACCATCTAATAATTTTACTAGAAATAGTTTTTATACTTATTTTTTTTACCTTTGATTCTGGAATATTTATTTTCAACAATAAATATTGTAAAAATTTAGAAAAACAAGTAATTTGTTCATCAACATCATTTAATAAATGACTATCAACTCCTTTATCATATTCCTCTATTTTTTCTTGAACAATATCTCTTAATCCTGAGATTAACTCTCTAAAAGTAGTTAAAAAATTAGCCTCGTAATATATAAGATATATTCCTACAATTATAAAAATTCCATAATGAAATATTTCCTTAAATATATATGAAATACCTCCTAAATAATTCCAAAAACCTAAATAACTCAAACCTATTATTAATAAACTTATTAATAAAACCTTAAAAACTAAACTAATCGGTGGAATAAAACATCCATAATTAAATTTATCTTTCATTTTAACTCCTTTTCAAATTTTGATTTAATATCATCTGAGATGATTTTTATATCATGTCTTCTAGGAGTCTCTAAGCTCCAACCATTATTATCAGCCTCTTTCTGAATAAAACTCATTAAATTTTTGATAATCAAAGTGTAATTTTCAAGAAATTCCTGTTTAATAAAAATATTTAATTCAATACCGTGATCATCATCTTCAGTTGTAAAAAATATCTCTAAGGTTTCTAAATCAAGACAATCATTATTATCTTTATTAAACTCAATTAGCCATATTCTAAAATTTGTCTCTAAATAATATTTAATCTTTTTTGATACGATATATAGTTTTTTAAAACGCTTACCATTTTCATATGTAGTAAAAGTTTTGATTTCACTATGAGATATTGTTACATAGTCTTTAGAAAATCTTCTAAATAACATGATTTCATAAATATTCATATCAATAATTTTACCAAAAATTTCCTTATCATTTAACCAAAATGAAACATATGAATCAAAAGATAAGTGAGGATTTTTAGCAAAGCGAATTGTGTGTTTGAAATCTTGCAAATACGGCAAAATGAATGCAGCACCAAAAAGTAAAACAACACCATAAGCCATTGAGTCTTTTTTTATAACTCCATCTAAAATAACTGCTAAATATAAAAGAGCAAAGAAGAAAATACATAAAATCAAAAACATATCATACAATCTAGTAGTCTTGTTTGATTTATACGTTTTTTCTATTTGCCATATTTTATCAGACTTTGTTAAATATCTTTTATTATTAAAAGAAAATTCACCATCAATCTTATTTTTAACAATATTGTCATAAATATCTGAATAATCATCATCTTCTTCTTTAATATGTCTATTTGTTTCCTTTTCGGTAGAATATTTTTTGAATATAAACCATGTAGCTAAATTGTATGAAACAATAATAGCAGAAATAGCTATAACAAAATCTATCAACCATTTATTATGGATTCCAAATAATTCTAAAACAAAGTTTAAAATTAGTGAAACAACTACAATTTGTAAATTTAATATTGTTATGTCTCTTTTTTTTGTATCTCTTTTATAAATAATACTTTTAATTAAGTATGAAAGAATAAAATAAGAAACAATAGATATAACTATTAATGTATAAAACATTACAGATCCTTTTATTTATTTTGATCTACAAATGGATTTTGTAGATATTTAGCTTCAATTATCATTGAGCAACTATGTTCTTCTAATATTTTTTTTATTTCTAAAATAATACTCTCCTTAGTATCTCTCTGAAACTTCCATTCATCCTTTTTTGTAAAAGCATAAACATTTATTTTATTACCATGTTCTACATTTACTAAATGAACAAACAAAGTATCAGAAAAACCAAATTCTAATTTTCGTTCTTCATTTAATTTTTTATCATTTGAAAGAGATGTTTCCGATGATATACCGTCATGATTTTTAATCATTTTTCTAATTTCCTCTAAAATTAATGATATTTTAGCTGAAGATAGATTTATTGGTAAATAAAAATCAAACTTAATTCTTCTTACAATTCTAGTATTATAATTTATAACACTATCTCTAATTAATTCTGAATTTGGAACCAAAATCATAGATTGATTAAAAGCTCTAACTTTTGTATAGAATAAACCAATTTTATAAATAGTTCCTTCACCTTTTGAAAATGAGATCCAATCACCAATTGAAAAATCTTTTTCAGTAACAAGCTTAAAAGCAGCTAAATATGAAGCAAATGAATCCTTCATTAAAATACCCATAACTAAACCAGCACCTCCAACGTATTTTAAAATATCAGGCCAATAAGTATAAATAGTAATAATTGAAGAAATTAAAATCAATAAAATTTTTAAAGTAATAATTATTAACTCAATTTCCTCTACCTTAAACTTATTTTTATTTTTTAAAATAATATCACTATAATTAGTTAAACCATTCCAAAAAAGCCAAACACCCATAAATAATTGAATTGTATTAAATACTGACTCAATATTATTACTAATATTATATGGATAATACAGTACTTTTACTGACCAATGAATAGAAAACACAATCAAAAACCAAAGCATTGGAATCTTTACAGATTCAACAAGTCTAAAAACTAAGTCTTCTTCTTTTTTAAGATTTTTAGAAAACTTCCATTCAATAACATTTGAAATAATATATCTCAAAACCCAAGAAAGACTTAAAAATATAATAATTAAAAGCATTTTTGCAGTATCAAGATGGAAAAAATCAAAATAAAGTCCAATAGATTTAAAACCTTCATTCATCTTAAATAATAAGAATTGAAACATATTATCTGCTTCATCTATTTGTGAAACAGTTTTTATTGTATCAGAAACTTCAACAATGACCTTTTCAACTTTTGATGAAACACTATTATTCAAATCAGTATTTTCAATAGTATTAGCATGTAGAAATACAACAAACATTAATAGTGAATATATAAGCTTCATTTTTATACCTCCTTTTAATTTTAAATATCTATAAATAGACATTTATTCAGATTATTTTAATGAGCTGAGATATTTTAAAATATTTACACATAAAGTCAAGTTCAAAAAATATAAAAAAAATAAGGTAAGTATCTCTACTTACCCTAAAGTTTAACCTAAATACAACTTAATCTACATTATGTAGCTTAGCATATTTAGTAGTAATACTAACATTTTTGACAATATCTTCTGATTTAATCTTATTTGAATCAAGATACGCAGTTAAAAGTTGCATAATATCTCTTTCAATATCAACCATAGTTACTCTATAATTATAAGTATTCATAGAAGATAAGTCACCATACAAACCTTTAGAAATATTTTTTTGCATAACATTCCTGATATCAGATAGTACCTTTTTTAAATTAGTACCTAAAAGAAAATCACCCTTATTAAATTCAAAATTTACCTCTAAATCTATATATTTATTTGAAAATGATAACAAACTACCTGGAGTTTGATAGACCAAATCAATAGAATGTTTAGCATAAACTGGTTTAAATCTATCTACTATATCATTAGTTTTTAAAAACAAACCATTTGGAACAACAAAAGAATTATCTTCTAAAAATACTTGCTTCTGAGTATCATAAATATATTCTGATTTGTATTTATAATTTTTCGTATAAACAAATAATAGAAAGAAAATTACCACACCTCCAGCAATAGTTCCTAAGATATTTTGACCTTTAATTTTATATATAAGATTATCCTTATAACTTATATTATAATTTTTATTTCTACTAACCTTATCAGTTTGTAAAAAATAAAACCAAGCAATAAGTAAAAATACAGGTATAATCATACTCCAATCAAATGCAAAAACACTTTTTATTAAGCCAGCATTAACAGATAAAGTTATAATAATCACCCAAAGAAAGATATTTTTTGCATACTCATTAAATTGAGTATAAAACCTATCTTTTATAAATAAAGATGAATCTTCTTTAGATAGAACTATATTTTTATCATAATACTCTGTATACAAAACAGGTTTTGAATAACTTACATCATTATTATTATTAAATAAAGATTCCGGATTTATTTTAAAGTTTTCAACTTTATTACCTATAAGTAAAGCATCAGAAAGTAAATATATTTTTTTAAACTTTCTTTTTATAGATTTTACTTCAATCTCTTTATCTAATTTAACCTCATATACACTTTTTGTATTAAAAAGTATTTTATGAAAATTATTAGATGCTACATCTTTATCTTTTTCAGATACAATAATACCAGAATAAGTTTTATTAAGGTCAAATAAATCTTTAGAAACATAGAAAGATATAAAATTATAATCCTTTAAACTAGAATAATAATTCATAATTAGATCATCAAAATTAAATTTAACGATAAATTCATCAAAAAAAGAAAAGTCTTCTTTATCGATATTAAATTCCAAAATCATACCTGGTGATAACGTGATATCATCCAAAGAAATCAAGAAACTATCTTCACTACAATCTTCTCTATATAGTTTATAATAATATTCATCTTCTATATAATCTAAGTCATTACCGACAACATACTTCACTTTTTCAACATTTGGCTGTTGATCACCTTTATTTTGATTTTCAGACATTATTATGTCCTCCATAATTAATTTCTATACTAACCGTATAGGAACTTCACCTTAGAACCTAAGGAGTTCAGCTAAATAAACATAAGATAAAAATGTAAATAGTCAATATTTTAATCCTCAATTGGAAATTTTTTTCAACAATTTAAGCAATAATTTGAATCTTTAGGGTTTTTATACATACACCTTTCACATTTTTTACCTCTTCTAGTATGTCATGCAATTTCATTTTTCTTTGATGTATCCATAAATACCATTACAGTAATAGCAGAAGCTAAGGCTAATATTAATGGTCATACAAAAACTAAAAATGCAGCTAAAATTTTACCTAAATTAGTTGATGGTATCATATCTCAGTATCAAACAGTTGACATAGTAATTAATCACCACCATAAAGCCATTGGTATTGAAGTAAAATTTGTTCATTCAATATGATTTTCTAAGAAATATACATAACTTGAACTTATAAATAATATAATAATAAACAATATAAATACAGCTTTATACTCTTCTTTATAATCTTTAAGTGATTTAACGAATCATGCAGTTAATGGTATATCTTTTATTAATCTTAATATTCTTAATATTCTTAATAATCTAAGTACCTTTAAAAATTCTCATATAGTGACTAATCATAAAAAGAAAGGTAAGAAAGATAACAAATCAATTATCCTAATTGGATTAATTAAAAATTTTAACTTATCTCTAGCTCTAAAAAACCTATAAAAATATTCTACAGCAAATACAATAGATATAAAAGCATCAAAAAGAAATAATTCATTAAAATATACTAACGCATTATTTCACAAACTTTCAAAACTTATACTAAAAGCAAATAATATAATAAGTAGAGTAATAAATTTACTTAAAAGAATCCCTGCTTTACTACTTGGATCATCTAAAATATTTTCATATTTATTGTGATTGTAATGTAAAAAAGATTTTATTTTTCAAAACATAATATTATAGTAATTAATATTTAATTAAATTATACTATATAACTATTAATAATACAAAAGAAATAGGTATATTAACCTATTTCTTAATTGTATTTAATGCATTTAATCTTTTTAGAACTGTTGGATGACTATAATTGAAAAACTCATATAATTTATGTGGTCTTAAATTACTCAGATTATTCCTAGAAAGTTTAATTAAAGCATTTTTCAAATCATCTGGGTTATGATTTAATCAGGCAAATTCATCAGCTTGATATTCATTTCTCCTAGATAATATATTTCATAATAATCAAAAAATAATTGAAATAGGAGTGTATAAAATTCAAAAAGCTACTATTCAAACAGCAAAACTAGAAGTTTTTGAACCTAACGCTTGCGAAACTTCTGGTATAGATAATGTAAGCCCTAAAATAAAAAGCATTAATCAAGTTTGCATAGTTCCAAAAGCTAGCATTTGCAATGTATGTTTTCTTTTATAATGACCTATTTCATGAGCTAAAACTCAAACTAATTCTGAAACAGTTAAATCTTTTATCAAAGTATCATACAAAACTATTCTTTTTTTAGGTCCAAATCATGAAAAATAAGCATTAGCTTTACTACTTCTTTTTGATCAATCTATTACATAAATATTATCTAATTTAAATCATACTTTATTTGCAAATTTTTCAATTTCAGTTCTAAGCTCTCAGTTTTCAAGTGGAGTTTGTTTATTAAATAGCGGTACAATTAAACTACTGTAAAACATCATCATAAATACTGAAAAGAAAGTTATAATTCACCGTGTATATAACCAAAAATAACTTCCTGTTTTTAAATATATCCATGTAATTAAAGCAATTAAAGTTCATCAAATAATAGCAGTTAAAATCAATGATTTAATTGAATCAATGAAAAATAATTTTTTAGTCATTTTATTAAATCAAAACTTTTCTTCTATAACAAATGTAGAATAATAAGAAAATGGTACTCATATAATACTTTGAATAATTGTTATGACTCAGAAAAAATATAGAGTTTTAATTATTTCATTTGATTCATAAATAGATATATAGTCATATAAATAACCAAAACCTCAAAAAACTAATACTATTAACATTATAATAAATGAAAATATTCCAGAAATACTAGAAAAAGTATGTTTAACTTTTTCATACTCCATGGATTTAGAATATTTTTTTTCATCATATATATCTTTTAATTCTTCTGGTAATTTTGTCGACCAATTCAGTGTATTTAAATAATCTAAGGTTTTTGATAAAATAAATTCTCAAATAAATAATCCTAAAATTATATAAAAAATAGTATCTTGCATGTATTAATGTATTATTATATATTATATTTTTTCAACTCTACTTCATTCTCTTGAATCAACTATTTTATATCATTCATTAATTAATTCATCTCTAATTTTATCTGCTAAATCAAAATCTTTATTTTTTTTAGCATTATCCCTTTCTGCTAACTTTTCTAAAATTATATCAGATATTTTTTCTTCATTTAATATTTTAAAATCAAAAATTCATAAAACTTGATTCATAGTTTCAAACATATCCTTAATTGATATTATTTCTTCTAATGATAAATCTCAATCTCTAATTCAAGTATTAGTAAATTTAGCTAAATCATGATATACAGCCATTGCTTCTGGAATATTAAAATCGTCTTCTAATTGCAAAACATATTCTTGCATCACTTCTTGCATATAATTTCTAAAATCTCTAGAAATTCATACAACTTTTTTTTCTCAAGATTTTATTTCCCTATTTACTAATTTTAATGTTTCATCGATAGAATTAATAGCATTAATATTAGCTTCAAGTTTATCAAAACTAAAATCTATACTTGAAGAATATTTAGCATTTATAAATCATAATCTAATTGCTCTATATAAAACAGATTTGTTTGTATCCTTAAATTTTTCTTCTATATCTGATAATGTATAAAAATTACCTTCTGATTTAGACATTTTTTTACCATCTACCATTAAATGACCTGAATGTAACCAGTATCTAGCAAACTCTTTTCTAGTACAAGATTCTGTTTGAGCAATTTCATTTTGGTGATGTGGGAATATAAGATCAACACCTCACATATGAATATCAATTTGAGGACCAAAATATTTCATATTACAAGCAGAACATTCAATATGCCAACCAGGTCTTCATTTTAATATGACTTCTTTTCAGTCAATAGTAAAAGTTTCATTCCAAAAATTTTCTCAATCAGACTCTTTCCAAGCTTTCCAAAGAACAAAATCTGAAGCAGAATCTTTATCATATTCATCATTATCAACTCTAGCTCATTCCTTTAATCATTTCATATCAAGATTAGCTAATTTTCAATATTTTCTAAAAGTTTTCACTCAAAAATAAATACTTCAGTCATCTCATAAATAAGCGTTTTTTCTATTTAACATTGTTTGAATCATTCTAACCATTTCTGGTATAAGAGTTGTAACAGCTACTACATTATCAGCTTTTTCAATTCAAAGTTTAGCAATATCTTCAAGAAAAGATTTTGTATATTTTTCAGTAAATGTTTTTAAATCAATTCATGCAGAAATACTATCTCTAATAGTTTTATCATCTACATCTGTAAGATTCATTGTAGTCTTAATATTATATCCAATAAATTTCATAGTTTTGACAACTATATCTTCGAATACAAATGTTCTTAAATTTCAAATATGAGCATAATTATAGACTGTTGGTCCACAATAATATATTTTTAATTCTCTATCAGCTATAGGTTTAAATTTTTCTAATTTTCTTGTTTTAGTATTATATAATTCCATTTATTTTTTATCATTATTATTAATATTAGTTTTCTTTTTTTTCTTCTTTTTATTAGTATGAAAAACAAATTCTGAAGCTTTAGCTGGATTTATATAATTATGAATATTTCAATCGACCTTTATATTTGGTCATTTTTTACATTCTCACATACATAAACTTTCTTCTATTTCTAAATCTTTTAAATTAAATCTTTCTTTATCATTTTTTAATCTAGTAATAATATAATCACTAAATCTATCTTTACATGCACTTCACATACATACTTTAATTTTCATTTTTCATTTATTAGCTATTTAATACGATAATTATTCTAATTACTATTAAAAAATAAGCAAAAAATAAAAAAGTAAAAAAAAAATTTGATTATATCTTTTTTTTCATATAATAGTTTCGCATTAATAAATGCCGGAGTAGCTCAGGGGTAGAGCAGGGCCCTGAAAAGGCCTGTGTCGGTGGTTCAAATCCGCCCTTCGGCACCATTGCTAAAAAAAGAAAACAGTAAATTTAATTTTGCTGTTTTTTTATTTATTTAAAAAAGAAAGAGAAACTATTATTTAGTTTCTCTTTTTGGTATACCATAGTAATCAAATAAGTATGAAGCAATATCTTTGAATATATAAGCTGAAGTTGCTCATCAATATCATTGTCATAATCTTGGTCTTACTAATTTAACAATTATAACAAATTTGGGATCTTCAGCAGGTCAAAATCATGCATAAGATCAAATAGTTGTTCATTGTCATTTTTCATATCTTCATTTATAAGGAATAGAACTTGTTCAAGTTTTTCATGCAACAGAATATCACTCAACATTTCAACGTTGTGCAACTCAATTAGCAGCAGAATCAACTAACATTTTTATTACAGTATCAGAAGTTGATTTTTTTATTACTCTTCTTACTTCTTCTTTTTTATATTTTATGGTTTTTCAATCTTGAAATTTTATTTCATCAATTATTCTAGGTCTAATATAAATTCATCAATTTGCTAAAACACTATAAGCAGCAGCCATTTGTATTTGAGTAACACTCACCCCTAATCAATAACTACTTGTTAATAATTGAGCTTGAGACCACATTTCCCATGATTTAATTTTTGAAAATACTTCTCAAAAAAGACTTATACCTGTTAAATCTCAAAATCAAAAATCATTTAAATATTGATGCTCTAAAACTTTTCAAACCTTTTGAACAATCCTAATCATTCAAACATTACAACTATAATTTAGTGCATGAGCAAAGCTATTATATCATAAACATTTTTTAGAAACATTTTTGATTGTAAAATTATCGATAGTAACTTCTCATTTATCCATATACATAGAATACCTTTTAATCTCTCAGGTATCAATTCAAATTGCTACAGTAATTCATTTCATAATTGACCCTGGTTCATAAAGTGCTGAAATGGTGTCATTTTTATATACTTGTGATCAAAAATCATTTTTATATTTATATTTTACTAATGTCACATCACCTAATTCTTCCCTAGTAGATTTTCTTAAAAATATTTCTTTATTATCATAAAAGTATTTTTTTCAATTTTCTTTATCTTCAACAAATACAGGATATCATAATAAATCTAATTTAGGGTCAGGATATTTAGAATATCTTACTTTCTCTATTTCATAAACATCTCAATAATTATTAATATCATAGCTGGGATAATTTGCCATAGCAATTATTTCTCAAGTTTTTGGATTCATCACTACAACTGAACCTTTATTTGCTTTATATTTTTTAACTCATTTTTCTAATAATCATTCTATCTTTTTTTGTATATTTCTATCAATAGTTGATATAATATTAACTCATTCTCAATTTAAATCCTCAGTATTTAATGAAATTGGGTCTATTATTCTTCATAGAATATCTTTTCTACTAATTATTTTTCAATTATTTCATTCAAGTATATTATTAAACTCTCATTCAATTCAATAATGCCCTCCTCAATCATTATCAACAAATCATATTACCTGTGAAGCTAGATTTCATTCTGGGTAATATCTATTTGGAACCGGAGTAAGAATAAAAAATTTAGAAATAGATTTATCTACATTTAAAATTCACTTTCTTAATGCTTGTTTTTCTTCATCAAGATAGTTTTTTACATATTCAGAAACATGTATTGTAACTTTATTTATAATAGGAATATATCTAATATCTCTTTTTCTTAAAAGATACTCTAATCTATCTTTTGTATATGGTAATATAGTTGATAATTTTTCAGCAGCTATTGAAATATTTTCTATTTCTTCAGGATTAATATATACATAATTTCATGTTGGGTAAACTCATTTTAAAGCTAAATTAATAATTTTATTAATTCACTCATTATCTAATTCATAATCAATAAAAACACTTGTTACTTTAGAAGAAGCTAATTTCTTATTAATTTTATCTAAAATAATACCTTTGATAAAATCTTCTGAATATGTAAAGTTATCTATATCTAAAACTCTTAAATACCTAAGCAGATTGTTTTTACACTCTTTCTCAGACTTTTTATTACATAGTTGCATATAAATTATATCTCTTAAGAAATGAGATAATTTAACTTTATCTCATTTCATTTTAGGATCAATAGCAATATCATAAAGATTTAATGAAGTTCATAATACTGTCTCCCTTTCTCATCAAGAATATATAGTTCATCTTGTGACTGGAACAATAACTTCTCAAATCTGTTGTTTATCTGCTAATTTTTCATAAAAAGAATAATTAATAACTGTATAAGAAAACATCTTCCAAATTATAAAAAATGAAAATATTATAAAAAATGATGCGATAATCTCTATTTTTCAAAAAGTTTTTATAAACTTCAATATTTTTTTATTATTAATAATTTTTTCAATTAAATTCTTTCTTTTCATTTACTATATATTTTAAAATATTAACTTTTTAATTTCTTTTGGTATTATATCATCACTATATATTTTACCAAGTTTTTTTTCAATATTATCTAAATCATTATTATTAAATTTTATTAAAACTTCTTTCTTAAATATATTCAATATAAATGGTGTTTTATCATATTTTTCTAAAGAATTATTCATAGAACAAATTACCTCTTCAACTTCTCAAACACATTCGAAAGGTTTTATTCAAGAAATTCAAAGTAATTCTCTAAATAATAGTTCTAAATCTTTTTTTTCATACAAATCTTCTCAAAAAATATCAATAACTTCATCATTAGTAATATAAGGTCTTAATATTGAAAACACAAATGCACATTTAGGACAAGAATTGCACCAATATTGTCATTCAATTATTTTATTAGATTCATTAAAAATTTTAAAATTATTATTACAACTAGAAAATTTAGAAAAATATTCTTTTCAAAATTTAGAAAAATATTCGGCTATTTTTATTTCATACATTCATCTTAATAAAGAAAAATACTTAACATTACTTGATATATATTTTTCAACATATTCTTTAAAATCAGTTTCAAATTCCAAACTCTTTGAGTATTGATGATTTATATTAAATCATTTCCATAAGGTATTTCAAAAATTAGCAGATTTTTCATTAGAAAGAACTAAATATTTATAATCATAAATATACCCAACAGCTTCCATCACAAATGCAATTAATCATGTAATAGGTACATGTCAATTATAATATCACTGGTCTACTAGTTTAATTAATTGAGTAGATATTTTTCTTTTAACCCATAATCTATTTTTTCAAGCTATACTTGATGTATTAGAATATAATATATTATCTTTCATTCAAAAAGTAAAACAATCAAAATCTATTCATCTATTTTTTAATAATTCAATAGACACTATAGAATCTTTTCATCATCAAATAGGTACTAAAGCCTTATCTGATATATTAAAGTCAATTTTTTTATAATTTGTATTAGAATTATTTATAAAATTAAATAATCAGTCTGGAGAAATTTTATTAGTATATAAAAATTCTCATAATCAATTAATATAAAAATTTTTCCAAAAATTTATTTGATATTCATCTAAAATACCAGATTCAATAATTAATTCTTTAGTCGGAAATGATTTATAATAACTTATTCATAAGGCAATATGTAAATGAAAAAGTATATTATTTATAATATCTATATTAATATTATCTCTAACAGAAAATCATTCTGAATTAAAATCTATTTCTTCAACAAAAAAAACATCATTATCAAAGCAATAATAAAATTTTGCAATTTTCGTGATTTGATTAAATTCAAATGATTTAAAATAAAACTTACTAAAAATTTTCATCTATTAATTAAGGTTAATTTATAAATCTTATATTATATTAAATATACATTATTACAATATTAATTTGTTATTTTAGCTTTTTTATATATAATCTAAATGCATTCACTGGTGTATTTTTCCGGTAATGTATATTTTAATCTATAAAAATACTTAGTTATGGCTGTTACAAAAGAAGCAAAAGCTAAAATCGTTGCTGATTTCGGAGGAAAAGGAAATACTGGTTCTACAGAAGTTCAAGTTGCTATTCTTACTTCAGAAATTGAAAATCTTAAAGATCATTTATTAATACATAAAAAAGATAATCACTCTAGAAGAGGTATCTTACTTATGGTTGCTAAAAGAAGAAAATTACTTTCATATTTAAAAAGAAAAGATAACGAAAAATATGTTGAATTATTAGCTAAATTAAATCTTAGAAAATAATTATATTTTAAAAATACAGACTTTGTCTGTATTTTTTTTAATAAAAAAAATAAATAAAGATAATTTTAATTATCTTTATTTATTTTTCATATTTCAGAAGAATATAGTTTTGTTCCAAATTTCAATTTAACTCTTTCTATAAATCTATCTATTATTAAATAATCATAATCTTGTATTATAACTTCTAATCCAATCTGTGTTCTTTTATTTCATAATTTACTTGATTTAATTTCATCAATATCAATTTCCATAGAAAATAATATATCACTTAATTCTTTTAATACTCAAATCTTATTTTCAAATATAAAATTTATATTAACTAAAATATCTCATTCATTTTCTCATTTTATATGAGCTGACAACAATCTATCTTTATTTACATCTTCAATAACATTACAATTTCTTCTATGAATAGTAATTATTCATTTAGAGTTAATATGAGCAACTATATCATTTGGTACTTTTCTTCTACAGCAATGTCATAATTTATAAGGTATATTAATCTCTCCTCAAATAATTAATTGATTTGATATTTTTTTATTCAAATCAATATTCTTATTTTCAGTTTTAGTATTTCATTTATTTTTTTTACTAGGTAAAAGATTTCTATCTTTTAAGATTTTTTTGATTATAGATGAAGGATTTATACTAAAACTTCATATTTGTTCTAATAAATTCAATCTATCTTCTATTTTATATGTAACTCCATCTATACACTTAAAAACAGAATAATCTTTATCAAATTTTTCTAATCAAGCCTTAAATAGATATTTATTCATAATCTCTTTTCATCTCTCAATATGAATATCTCTGTCCTCTTTTTTAAGATAATTTTTAATTCTATTTCTAGCTTTAACTGTTTTTACAAATCAAACCCGAAAAGGATTTGGTTTTTTATTTTTATCAACAATAATATCAACAACATCTCAATTATGAAGCTCCTTATCTAAAGGATAGACACTATTATTTACTTTTGCTAAACTTGTATGGTCTCATAAATCCGTATGTACATAATAAGCAAAATCAATTGGTGTAGATCAAGCTGGTAAATTTATAAAATCTCATTTAGGAGTAAAAACAAATATTCTATCCTTAAAAACATCTAATTTCAATGATCATACAAAATCATTATCTCAAACATTATTAACTAATTCTTTAAGTTCATTAACCCAATCAATATCAGTTGCAATTTTACTTCATTTTTCTTTATATTCAAAATGAGCAGCAACTCATAAATCAGAATATTCTTTCATTCAATAAGTCTTGATTTGAATTTCTGTAGGTTGTTTTCTTTGATTTTTAAAAAGTCCCATGACATTTGTATGTAAACTTTTATATCAATTTGGTTTAGGTAATGCAATATAATCTTTAAACCTATTAGGTAGTGGTGTCCAAGATTTATGTATTATTCATAAAGCTTTATAACAATCCGATTCATTTTCTACAATAATTCTAATACCAAAAAGATCATAAAGTTCACGAGCTGAATGTAGTCATTTTTTCTTTAATTTTTTATGAATAGAGTAAATTGATTTAACTCTAAAATCTATCTCATAATTCGAAATATTTCAAGTAAAAAGTTCATCTATTTCAGTTATTACATTACTAGTAAAATCTCTAATATCTCACTCTAAAGTTTTTAATTCTTTTTTTAGTTTTTTAAATTCTAATGGTTCTAATATTTTAAAACATTCTTTATCTAAACTATTTTTTAAATGATATAATCATAATCTATCAGCTATTGGTGAATATATATTAAGAGTTTCAAGAGCTATTCTTTCTCTTTTCTCTGGTTTTGGATGAAATTTTAAAGTTTGCATATTGTGCAATCTATCAGCTAATTTTATAAAAATAACTCTTAAATCATCAGCCATAGCAATAAACATTTTTCTAAGACTTCAAATATTCCTATCTTCTCATCTATATTTAATTTTAGATAATTTTGAAACTCATTCACATAAAAAAGCTACCTCTTCTCAGAATACTTCCTTGATATCTTCTTCTGTTTTATCTGTATCCTCAATAATATCATGCAAAAGGCAAGATTGGATAGTAAACATATCAGGTTTAAGTGATAATAAAATCTCAGTTGCTTCAACTGGATGCATTAAATATGGTTCTCATGAAAGCCTATTTTGTCCCTCATGTCATTCTTTAGCATATTCATAAGCTTTTAATATTTCACTTTTAATATATTCTGAATTTAAATTCGTCATATATTCAGAGACTATATCAACTATTTTTAAAATCTTTTTATCAGTTTTATTGTATTTATTATCCATATTATCTTTGAAAATAATTAATAATTATATTCTAACATATTAGCTACTTTTTACAATATTTTCTTTACAAAAAAGACTAAAAGATTAATATTGAAATATATTATATTAAATAACCTATTTTACATGCAAAATATAAAAAATAAAGCATTTACATTAGTTGAATTATTAGTTGTTATTACAATATTAGCAATTATATCAGTAGTTGCATATCAAAACTTTGGTTGAGCTGTTGATAAAGCAGTAGCTGGTAGAAAAATTTCAGATGTATCTACAATAGAAACCTCTTTGCAACAATATAAAGCAGATATTAATTATTATCCACCAACTGACATATATTCAACAACAAACTTATGGTGACATTGAACAAGTAATGCACTTTTATCAAATAAAATAAAAGTTCAATATGATTGACAAGCAATAAAATCTGTTAGTGTAGCAGATACATTATGAGGATGAAAGGTAATGGCAGACGCATGAGTAATACAAATATGATCTAAATGAACAATTTCAAGAAATACATTATGAAAAAGGTATTTAAGTAAAGATTTATATGATCCAGAATTATGAGATGTAAAAGTACAAGATATTGATACTACAACAGCTTGAGAGCAAGCATGAACAATGATAGATTTATGAATAGGTAGATATATTTATTCAGTATATAAAAAATGAACTAATAATACAAGATGAACAGATTATAATATTGCATACACAATAAGAAAACAAGATAGTGATAAATATATAACTAAAATTGTTTGAAGTTACGATAAAGAATCATGTTACGGAGAACCTAATGATTGTCCTGATACATTAATATGACAATATGATAGTTATTTGAAAGATTGAGATATACAAAAATTAAATTGATGAATAATTGATACTACAATGTCTGATCAATGAATACCATATGCAGTAACTGATTTTACAGCAGTTACACCATAATATTATTATAATACAAAAAAAATGAGACTTAGTCTCATTTTTTTTGTATTATACTTATAAAATTTTTTTCAGTATCAAATAATCTATTCTCAATTATATTAAATCAATTAGTTTTAAATAAATATTCTAATTCACTTAAATTAAATCAATGGTAATACCTAGGATATTCTCAGAAAAATATTTTATAATCTATACTTCAGTATTTATTTTCTGAATTATTTATAATATTTTTAGTATATTTTTCATGATTTATTTTACTGTCTAAAGCCCAATTAGTCATGAAAATTTTTCAATTATCATTCAATAATTCTTTAACTTTTTTAATTACTTCTAATCTATCAGATAAATTATCTAAATGATGAAAAGATGCTATAAAAAAAATATAGTCATATTTTTTTCAATTTAATT